>Ga0316610_1000131_pt1 | contig 20790 bp, 21 predicted proteins | sample MIS2017111B_MG_FD_207677 | JGI IMG/M metagenome (GOLD analysis project Ga0316610, IMG submission 207677) | Microbial mat bacterial communities from Middle Island sinkhole, Lake Huron, Michigan, United States - MIS.2017.111B | ecosystem: Environmental > Aquatic > Freshwater > Lake > Sediment... | reverse complement strand
GCATCATTTTGAGTAAAACCTCGTACACGAATCATTCCTGTTAAAGTTCCGCTTTCTTCGTATCGATAAACTGTACCGTATTCATACAACCTGTAAGGTAATTCTTTGTAACTTCTTGGTCTGTTTAAATATATCTGGTGATGCATGGGGCAGTTCATGGGTTTGAGGTAGAATTTTTCAGTTTTTCCACCTTCCAAAGCTCCTTCACCTTTTAAATTAACCATATCAATTGGAGCATACATTCCATCTGCATAGTGATCCAAATGCCCTGATTTTGCAAACAAATCACTTTTACCAATATGAGGAGTGTAAACGTATTGATAACCAGATTTCTTAGCTTCTTGATAACAATATTTTTCTAGCAGTTGTCTTATTTCAGCCCCTTTTGGTAAATACAGCGGTAGTCCAGCACCAACATCTTCACTAATTGTGTAAATTTCCATTTGTTGACCTAGAAGTCTATGATCCCTCTTTTTCGCCTCTTCCCGCTGAGCTTGAAACTCTTTCAACTCTTCCTTGGTGGCAAAAACTAACGCGTAAAGCCGCTGCATTTGAATATTTCGGGCTTGATCTCCACGCCAATAGCTGGCAGAAAACTTGTCTAGCGAAAAGCCGCAAGCACGCAATTCAGCAAAACCTTCCCTACCCTCCACATGCGGGCCTTTACATAAATCTACAAATAAATCTTCACCAGTTTTTTCGTTTTCAAGGCGATAAACGGTAATTTTCAAATTGTTCATATCAACATTCATCGCATCACGCTCTTCCTCACTCATGCTAGTTGTACCACGAGTAGCTAAATCGCTTAACAGCTCAACTTTCAACGGTTGATTCATTTTTTCGAACAATAAAATAGCCTCAGAAAGCTCCATTTCTTGAACTTTAAAAGCCAGTGGTTGCTTCAGCATATCTTTCATTTTTCCCTCAAGCAACGGCAAATCTTCAGGAATAAGCGGGCGAGGCAATACAAAATCGTAATAGCAACCATGTTCAATTACTGGGCCAACGCCAAATTGTGCTTCTGGAAACATTTGACCAACCGCAGCTGCCATTAAATGAGCAAAAGAATGACGTTTTAAATCGAGAGAAAGGTTTTGTGAATTTTTTGAGATAGACATAGGGTTTAGGGATAAATTGTTAATAATAAATGATAAATTAAGGGTAAATGGTAAAATGTCAAAGGTTAAAATCAGCCTGAATCGGTTTTATTTTGTTTTTGGTTCATAGACATATATTCAATAATTTACACAGTTTCAATAACTAACACACTCGCTTTACTTTGTGCGGTAATTTCAAATTCTGTTTCGTTGGTAATTTCCATGGCATCTCTTTTGGTTAAAACTGTTCCGTTTATTTCAATTTGCCCTTCAATAAGCATTAAATAAACACCCGCTTGTGAATTTTTAAGGTTGTAAATAAGCTTTTTTCCCTCTTCAATATCGGCTAAACTTAAATAACTTTGTTGATAAATTTTCAATGGTTTTTGCTGTTGCTGATAGTTTTTTTGATCGTTTTCTGGATTAGGGGAAACAACAATTTGCCACTTATTTTGCCTTTCTTCCTGGTTAAATGCTGTTTGATCGTAGCGTGGCTGAAGATTATTTTGTTCAGGAAGTATCCAAATTTGAAAAAGTTCGAGGTCTTCTGTTTGTGAAGCGTTAAACTCGGAATGGGTAATACCAGTTCCAGCAGACATAATTTGTACTTCTCCCGTTTGAATAATTCCATCAGAACCCGTGGAATCTTTATGGGCAATAGATCCGCGAAGTGGAATGGTAATAATTTCCATATTTTGGTGACCATGAGTAGGAAAACCAGCTGCTGGAGCAACAATATCGTTATTTAAAACCAGTAGCGATTTAAACCCCATTTTGTTAGGATTATACCAGTTAGAAAAGCTAAATGAATAAGCAGGTTTTAACCAACCGTAATCGGCGAATCCTCTTTCGTTTGCGGGAATTTTTAAGTAAGACATAAGAATAATTTTTTAAGTTAAATTTAGAAACAATAAACGTTAAACTTCTATTTGATAAGAAATTCTGATATTTCCTTTGCTATTTTTGATCTTTTTGATAGAGATTTTACCAACTTCCAAGGTTGACGCAACATGAGTTCCACCGCACGGACAGCTTTTAAACCCTTCCACATTCATTATTCGCATTGGCTTGCCAGATTCATGTTTAGATTCTTGCAATTCAAAACTAATTTTCGGGTTTTGTTGAATTATTTCATTCACTTTTTGCTCTAATTTTTGAACAATATCTAAATTTTCTAGCTCACCAGTATACTCCACATAAGCCCCTTCGGGAAAATGAAACCCTTTTACTGCCACCAAATTCAGCTGAAGACTTTCAATTGCTAAATCAATTAAGTGTCCAGCGGTATGATTTCTAGCATTTAACAATCTTTTTTGTTGATCAATTTTCAGCGCCACATCCTGACCAATTTCAAAATTTCCACTAACAAAATGCCCTAAATGCCAAACTTGTCCGTCTGGATTAAAAATAGTTTTGGTAACTTCAAAATTTCCGTTTGAGCTTGAAATAAAGCCAACATCACTTGGTTGTCCGCCACCCTGTGGATAAAAAATTGTTTGGTCTAAAATAATTACACTCTGATTTTCATGCTGAAATATATTCAAAACATGAGCCTCAGATTCAAACAAATAAGTATCATTTAAATAAGGTAAACTGGTTGATTGGTTGAGTTCAGAAGTAGACATAAAAGTGTGATGTTAAAAATTAAAAATTGAGAGTTCCTAGATTATGTTCATAAAAACTTACAAAGAAAAAAACACCCCTTGCTGGGAGTGAGTTTTGATTGAAATTATATTTGTGTCAAACAAAACTACCCCCTGTTTTGGGTGGTTGTAGTGGTAGTTGTAGCTACTTGTTTGAACATAAACTAAGTTTAGAATATCTTTTTCTCTCTGTCAACTTTTAATAGATAAATTTAATACAGATGTTCATTCACAAATGGAATGAGTGCAAGAATAACTGCTTGCTCGTAAGAGCTAGTTCGAGTAATAATATTATTTGTTAAAATTCCTACTGAACCATTTTTTTGTTTCGAATTTGTGCCACCAAAAACAACATCATCAGCATCACCAAGTTCCATTCCTGTGTGGATGAGTTCAGCTATTTTTTCTGGTAATTCAAACGTAGCTGTTTTTGATTTTCCTGTTTGACCTTGAGATTCAATAAGAATATACGCAAAAGCTTCTAATTTACCATCAACTTCTTGTAAACCACCTTCTAAAGCAACCCAAAAATGAGCATGTGGATAAGCCAGCTTAGCATTTTTAATACGATTTTCAGCTCCAAACAACGTTTCGCCATCTGTCATTGGTTGATCAGAAACTTCAGATTGAGCAGAAATTCCTACAAATTCAAATGGTAAATCTGGAAAAACCTTGGTAAAACCTGATGAAACGGCAGAAATTTTTACTGGGTTTCGAGAAGCAACAATAACTATTTGAGTTGATTGAGTTGGCATAGAAAGAGACGATTCATTTATGATACCTTATTAAGGTTAAGTGTGTTTTAATAACATTCCTTTTGATTATTTATGTCAATGTTGTTGATAAGACGAGTTAAAAAAAGACCCTGAAATAATTCAGGGAACAATTATATAATAACTCAGTGCTAAAAACTAATCGATAGTTACAACAACCTGTTCTAACGGTAATCGAACTTTAGCTAAACTCGCCATCATATCTTCGTCAGATCGGTACCCAACTGGGCAAGCAACTACAGACTTAAGACCTTGAGCTTCTAGCCCTAAAATTCTATCAAACTCTGTAGGGTTGAATCCTTCCATAGGACAAGCATCTACACCAGCAACCGCAGAGGCAGATAATAAAAAGCCAAGAGCAATATATACTTGTTTACTCATCCAAACAGCAAGTTCATCAGCACTTTTATGTGCAACAAAACCAAGCATTGTTTGTTTGTAACCTTCAAGCATAGCAACATCCATTCCACGAGTTTTTGCCACATCAGCTACGTACTCTTCAACCAAAGTAGGTGCGAATGTTTCATATCTACAAAGAACTACTAAATGTGATGCGTCGGTAACTTGAGTTTGACCATAAGCCGCAGGTGCAAGTTGTTCACGTAATTCTGGGTTTTTAACTACAACAAAACGCCAAGGTTGTAAACCAAAAGAAGAAGGACTTAAACGAACAGCATCCATAATTTGATCAAACAATTCGTCAGCAATTTTTTTACTTGAATCAAATTTTTTTGTAGCGTAACGAGTATGTAAAGCAGTAATAAACGTATTTAAATTTTCAGAAGAAAGAGACATAATATAATAAATTAAAACACAAGTGAAATAGCTTATTAAGCTTTATTTAATGAAAAGATTTCATTTGTAAAGTAACAGTATAAAAATAAGTTACTCTTGTCAAGATACATAATTTAATTTAGAAAATTAATATGAATTCCTTTTTGAAAAAAATGTTTACAAAACCAACCGATCAAGAATATGATAAGGTAAATTCTGACGCATCTCCTTCGCTTTCAAAACAAACAAGTTGCCCAATATCTGCCATTAGTGAAATTATAGGAGATACTTGGATTTTACTTATTATGTATCGACTGTTAGAAGGTGAAAAACGATTTGGTGAGTTGTTAAAAACAATTCCTGAAATAAACTCACGAACACTTACTCTTCGGTTAAAAAAGCTTGAAGAAATTGGTCTTATTACTCGTACTCAGTATAATGAAATACCACCAAGGGTTGTGTATTCAGTAACCAAAAAAGGCGAAAAAATGAAAAAGTTGATTGAAGAAATAACATCACTTTCTAAAGAAATTGTGTAAAATTACGCAAACGTACCATTTAGAAATTGTTTCCGTTTTTGTTCATCCATTCTTTCTATCGCATAGCGAAGTGTTGTTCTTGAAATGCCCTGATAATGTTGAATTAAAAACTCCTCAGCTTTTGAAGGTGTTTTTTTCCACACTTCACGAAGCACCCAACCAACCGCTTTGTGCATTAAATCGTGAGGGTGTGATATAAGAATTTCTGCCAAATGAAGACTTGGTTCAACGTTATTTTGAGCAATAAAAGCAAACGTTGCAATAATTGCAATACGCTGCTGCCACATGTTTTTTGAGTGGGCAAGAGAATCTAAAATGTCTATTTGATTCATATTTTTGAGAAGATACGCACCAACAATTTTGTGTGCTGAAGTATCAACTAAATCCCAGTTATTGATATATTTTGTTTGAGCAAGGTAAAAATCAAACAGCTTTTTTTGATGAATTGGAGTTGCTTTTGGAAATTGATATGTTAAAATATGAAGTGCTAAAAGTCTTTCTTCATGCCATTTACTGTGTAAAAGTAATTCTATTTCAGATAAATGAAGATGAAGGTTCTGTTTTGCAACAGCACGTGTTTGTGGAACTGTTACTCCTAAAAATTGATCACCTTCTCCATACTCACCTACTCCCGTTTTAAAAAACCGAGCTAAATTGACTGCTTTTTGAGGGTTGGCAAATTCTGATAGTAGCGAAGACATAAAAAAATCGTGTCATATTTGATATTATCTACTGTCATCCTGAATTTATTTCAGGATCTAAAAACAAATGATAAGTTATTATTGAACTTTCCTACATCTCGCTTAAAACTTCAATATCAGCACCTAAACTATTTAATCGATCTGCAATTTCCTCGTACCCACGGCTAATAGAATACACGTTTCGCAAAATTGATGTTCCGTTTGCTGCAAGCATTCCAATTAAAATAATCATAGCTGGTCGTAACGCTGGTGGGCAAACAACCTGTGCTGGTTTAAACACACACGGCCCTTCAATAAATACTCGATGAGGATCAGCTAAAATCATGGTTGCGTTTAAACGAGTAAGTTCCATGTAATAAATAGCACGGGTTTCATATACCCAATCGTGAATAAGTGTAGTTCCTTCAGCTTTAGCTGCGATTGGTACAAAAAATGGAAGATTATCGATGTTAATACCAGGAAATGGGCGGCTATCAATTTTCTCGGTAAGAGCAACTAATTTACTTGGTTTTGTGGTAATATCAACCAATGTGGTTCGCCCGTTGTTTGAGGCATAAGGGGCAGATAGCTCATACTCAAATCCCATCTTTTTCAGTTTATATAATTCAAGTTCTAAAAATTCAATAGGTGCTCGGCAAATTGTAATTTCCGATTCAGTAACAATTGCTGCTGAAAGAAACATCATCGCCTCAATAGGATCCTCGCTATTCCAATGCTCAATAGTTTCGTTAATTTCCTCAATTCCATGAACAATTAAGGTTGTTGTTCCAATTCCTTCAACTTTTACCCCACATCGTTCCAAGAAAAAACAAACATCTTGCACCATGTAGTTTGGTGTTGCAAATTTAATAGTGGTTTTTCCAGGAATTTTAGCAGCGGCAAGAAGAACATTTTCCACCGCAGTATCACCAGATTCATACATAACTACGGTGTTTGCTGTTGGTTTTGGTGCAGAAACGTTATAGCTCGAGTGAGTAACTTCAACGTTAATACCCAACTCTTGCAACCCATAAATATGAGCAGAAGCAGTTCGTTTTCCTAGTTTGCACCCCTCTGAATGAGGAAGTGAAAATGTTTTAAGTCGATGAGCAAGAGGCCCAATAAACATTAAAATTGTTCGTGTTTTTGAAGCAGACTCTGCAAGAATAGAATCGAGGTCAAAATTGTCTGGAGGTTGAATTTCAAGAGTTTTAGCACTACTCCACCGTACGTCGACTCCGATAGATTCAAGCACTTCAATAATACGAAACACCTCTTCAATTTTAGGAATACCATGCAAAATAGTTTTCCCTTTGTTTAATAAAGCTGCACACATTAAGCCCATCGCTCCATTTTTACTGGTATTTGTATTAATAGATCCTGAAAGTTTTTTTCCACCTTTAATTCGAAAATCAACCGAACCTGAAGAAAGAGAAACAATTTGATGATTGAGTGCTGAAGAAATTTTAGAAAGCATTTCAGTTGTAAAATTCTGCTCACCTTTTTCCATTCGAGCCACAGCACTTTGACTGGTTTCTAACATGCTTGCGAATTCGCCCTGAGTAAGACCTTTTCGCTCACGCAAGTCTTTAATAAATTGACCAATTTTTTCTTGTTCAGAAGTCATAAAAATGTGTTATTCTAATATTAGATTGAAAAATGCTGAAGAAGATACAGCAATAAAAATTTGTATATCATATATGATATATCTATGTTTCATTGTCAAGTGGAAATAAGAAAAACTGATTTGTTCTTTTTGAGTGGCTGAGTAATATTTTGACAGAATAGAAAGGAAGTTTTATACTTGATTATATAAAAATGTATATGCTCTCATATTCAACTCGTCGTTTATTTGTAAAAAAAATTATTCTTGTTTTTGTTTTACTTGTTGGAGTGGTGGCACTTTTTACACCAACTCTTGTTGCTGTAGATGCACAAACAACTGATGTGTGCCAAACATTCGGTCAAAATTGTGGAACAATAACAAGTGGAACAAACTCGAACGCTATTGTAAACGTTGTTGCAAATGTAACAAATTGGCTTGTTGTAATTGGAGTTGCAATTGGCATCTTTTTTGTAGTGTATGGAGCATTTCGTATGATTGCTAGTATTGGTGCTCCTGAAGCTTTTAAGTCTGGTTTGAATACCATTACAAATGCAATTTTAGGTATTATTATATTACTTCTTGCCTACACCATCGTTTCTTGGATTGTTGGACTTGTTGGAGGGTTAAAGTAGTCCAGACTGTTTCAATAAATATTTGGAAACCTTGACAAAAGTAGTATCTTTCTTCAGATTGGTAAAAAGATGGAGAGGTGGCTGAGTGGTCGAAAGTACCTCACTGCTAACGAGGCGTCTGTAACAGGACCCAGGGTTCGAATCCCTGCCTCTCCGCCATAATTTTTTCCCCGAAAGGGGACTTTTTTTATTGATAAAACATTACTTTAGACAAAAGAAAAAACCTAAGGTATACTTAATGTAACACAGATAACCTCTTCTTAATCTACAAAAAAGAATATAAAATAAAAATAAAAGACATGACTCGTTTTAACATTTCTACTTTTGTTGTTGTAGGGTTGATTCTTTTGAATAGTATCTTTGGCGTTACTATAGCCATAAATCAGGCACAAATAAATGATCTGCAAAAAAATTCAATGGTTGCTGAAGTAAAAGGTGTAGCTAGCATACCAATGTACGATCCGAATTACCTGATGAATGACTCAACCTTCAGTTCAACACGTGCCTTTCCAACTGAACAATCGGTACAAAATTATTTAGATTCAATAAACTCTCCATTGAAAAATTACAGTGAAAATGGGCGAAAAGCAAGTTACTGGATTTTTTCTGCCGCACGTGGTGCAACCAGTAGTAAATGGGGCATTGTTCCTCAAATTAACCCTGGTCTTTTGTTGGCGTATTTAGAAAAAGAACAATCACTTCTCAGCCTTACTGGATACAATACAAGCACTGATCCCGATAATCGTATTCGCACAGCCATGGGCTACGGATGTCCTGATACTTCGGTGTGTGACGCTCAATATTACGGACTTTCAAATCAGTTGAATTGGGCTGCTTACCAACTTCAATTTAATTATGACAGAAGTGCCACAGCAAGCCCATTAGTTGCTCCTTATCATCTGAATAAAACAATTACTACACTTGATGAATATAATGTATTTTTAACAAACCAAGCTACCGCAGCTAATTATCGCTACACACCTCACGTGTACTGGGGAAATTACAATTTATGGAAAATTATTGTAGCAAATGGTTGGGGTGTTAGTTCACAAACATATTCAATGAGAGATATTGATAATGCTAATTTAGCAAATAAAGATGCTACTGTTGAAATTTCAACACAACCAACTGTAAGCGTAGCTACCGCAACTCCGCTTATTCAAAAAGAATACACGCTAGGACAACAATCGGAGGATATAAAAACACTTCAACGATTTTTGCGACAAGAAGGTTACTTTATGACAAGAGAAATTACTGGTTTGTACGGAACAATAACTCAGCAAGCTCATTTTTCATATCGTAGAGACAAGGGAATTTTAAATAATTTATCTTCACTCTCAGCCCGTTGTAAAGAGCTTATAAATAAACAATGGACGATTGGACAAGAAAGCCAAGAAGTAAGTGAATTACAACAATGTTTGCGTGATATTGGTGCATTTAATTGGCCTACAAACTCGGGATATTTTGGGCCAGTTACTTCAGAAGCGTTAGAGGCTGTTCGTAAAGCAATGAATCAAGATAGTAATACTCAACCTCAACCCGTTGATCAGTGCGAAGCGTTAAAAAATGTTCAATATCAAGATGGCGAAAGATCTCAGCGTGTTGTAGATTTACAGGTGTGTATGAGAGCAAAAGGTTACTTTAACTGGCCAAATGGAAACACAGGATATTTTGGACCTGTTACTTCAGAAGCGTTAAAAAATTGGAGAGCTGCAACAAACGAAAATACGGTAACCCCTACCCCAACTCCTACACCTAATCCAGCTCCAGCCGATAAATGCGAAGAACTTAAAAATAGACAGTGGACATTAGGAACAAGCTCACCAGAAGTAGCAGAGTTGCAAAGCTGTATGAGAGTGAAAGGTTACTTTAATTGGCCTTACGGAAACACAGGATATTTTGGAAGTGTAACTGCTGAATCACTCAGTAAATGGCGAGGTGAAACACTCGGTTCAATTTCATGCGATAATTTAAAAACTCAAGTATGGGTAATGGAAGAGCGAAGCGAGCGAGTGCGACAATTGCAAAGCTGTATGCGTGATGCTGGTAAATTTAATTGGCCTTACGGAAACACAGGATATTTTGGAAGTGTAACACGTGACTCCTTAATTGCTTGGCGAGGATATTTTTAGGTTTTTACTCAAATGAGAATACTGTATTCTGATATTCCTTGGCTTTCATGCTGAACCATACTAGTGTTATCCTGAATGAGAGTGACGTCATCCTGAATTTATTTCAGGATCTTAAAAAAATAATTTGACTCGATACATCAAATTTACTTGACACAAGATACGAAATACATTTTAACCCTGCTTATTACACACAGGTAATGTTATTGTTATGGCCACTAAAAAACCCTCTACAACCGTATCAGTTAAAAGTACAAAACAAGAAATTTTAGATGCGTATGAAAACGCTATGAAGTCTTTAAAAAATCAAGATTCAGAAGCAGCGGTATTAGATTTTGAAAAGGAAAAACCAGAAAAAAATTCAGGAAGTTCAAAAAAACAGCCAGCAGCACCTACCCCACACTCTTTAGTTGCTGAGGTAAATGAACTGAAACAATCGCTTACGTCTCGTTTGAATGAAGTAGCTGATGAAATTTACAATCAAGCCGAAAAATTAAATGAAGTAAAAAAACTTGTGAGTGATTCACAAAAAGAATTGGAGGAAAGTTTCCATATTAAGCAAACAGCAACCACTCTTAAAAATATCCTTGCTTTGCATGAACAAAGAAAAGCAGAGTTAGACGCTGAACAAGAAAACCGAAAAAAAGAGGTTGAGCGAGCTCGAATTGAGTTGGATCGTGAGGAAAAAGAACGCTTAGATGAGCTAAAAAAACAACGATCTCGTGAGGTTGAAGAGTATTCATACACCTTAAAATTAACAAGACAAAAAGAAGAAGATGAATACAAACGAAAACAGCTTGAACGCGAAGAAATTCTTCGAAAGAGGGAGAAAGAAGTTGATGCTGCTGAAAAAGAGTTCAAAGACTTGCAAAAAGCTGCAGCTGATTTCGAAAAAACCTTGCAACATACAGTTGCTGAAACGGAAAAAAGAATTGAAGCACAGATTTCAACGCGATTAAAAACTGAATTTAATTTGGAGCGTAAAGATTATGAGCGTGAAAAACAACTTGCTGATCTAACCATTACCAATTTAAAAAATACTACAAAAACTCAGGAAGCTGAAATTGTTGAACTTAAAAAACAACTTGCCGTAGCAACCACACAAGTAAAAGATATTGCTATAAAAGTTATTGAGAACGCCAAAAAAGACGCCATGCAAGCAAGCATCTAATTGATTTACCGATTAACTAACGGACGGGCTTCTTCAGCTGAGGCTTGTTCTTGAGGTGCTTGTGATAACACAACAGCAGCCATTAAACGATCTAAGAATTTTGGTATTATACATGTGTAATATTTTGACAAAAATAAGCAAAACAAACGTAGTAACATGGTATTATGTTTCAATCAAAAACCCTCGATTTTTTCTTAATTACCAGATTTGTTGCCGCAGTGCTTGTTATTCGTCAACATGTAGACTTTATAAACCCAGATATTATTATAGGACCACTTAATCTGGGTTACTTCTTATTAGGAAATAATGGAAGTGGCGGCTACGCCTTGGTTCTTTTTATTTTTCTAACTTCATACCTTATTGCTAAGAATTTTTTTAATGGAAAATACACGCTTGGATTTGATGGAATTAAAAAGTTTTATTTGAAAAGAATTGCCCGTATTGCACCTTTATACTATTTTGTTACACTCTTTACCCTCTTTTTTGTATATCCGTATTTACTTGAAATTGTTCACTTAAAAATTCCCAGTTATCTTTTAAAACTAGGAAACATTTTTACGTTTACTTATTATAATAACTATCGTCTACCAAGTTGGAATCAAGTTTATTGGGCTCTTTCTGTTGAAATGACATTTTACGCCGTTGCTCCATTGCTCATTTGGGTTTGGCAGAAAATTGCCACACATAAATACACAAGCCTTCTTCTGCTTATTCTTTCTTTGATTGGAACTTTTTGGTTTAATATACTTTATCCAATAGATAACTCCTTTATTAACTTTTTACCTGTTATGCTAACGGGGGTTAGTTTAGCTAAATTACTTACCTTTGTAGATATTTCAACATTGAATATTTCAGGAAAAAAAGCTGGATTCATAGGATTTTTATTCATGTATATAGTACTATGCCTACCCTGGAATTTCTTGCCATTTAAAATAGATTGGATTGGAATAATAACCCTAGCATCGGTGGTATTTACCATACTTATTGAAAAATATGATGTAAAAAGAGCAACTGATGAAACCTATAAATCTAGCCCAATATTTGGTTTTTTCAACTATTTAGGAGGTCTTTCATTTGCAATGTTTTTAATTCACATGTTGTTTTTAATACGGCTGAATGAGCTTTATCGAGATTTTTTAGTACAACACTTAGGTGGTGTTGGAGGAGGTTTTGCGATGCTTGGTATTACGCTGCTGTGCGTTATTCCTGTAAGTATATTCTTGTTTCATGCTGTTGAAGAAGCTGGTGCAAAGTGGTTTTTACGAACATTTTTACCCGAGAAAAAAGGTGATTAGATTGACAAAAAACTATTGTTATAACAACGATACACCATCTATCAACGTAGCAATGAGTTAATATGTTAGAACAGCAAAGACAGAGACCTCTTAGTGGGCTTGAACAGGATGTGGCGTGGGAAAAATACCTGTGGAGGGAAGCTGGTTTTGAAAAAATAGTAACCGATTTAACCCCATACCACAAACGTTACATGGAAAATAGTGCAGAAGAGATTGTGCAAGAAGTACGCGAAAAAAGTAGCCAATTTTTTGATTTAACAGGAAGAACGTTTCCTTTTTATGAGTGTATTGAGGGAACGTGTGGATCGGGAAAAACGACCATGCACCGCGAGTTTGTAGAAAAAATGAGAATGAGTACCGATGACCACAACATGTACACACCAAAAGAATGGAATGGGCAGAAATTTGGAGCATATGCTAAAAAGAATAAGCTTATAGAGCAAGCAAAAGACCTTGCCCAACCAACAATATGTTTTGATTCACCTCAAGAAATTAGCTCAGGACAGGCTGAAATAAGGTTTAATCAAAAGAAAGAAAGCAATAAACGAGAAATAGAAAGACTCTTAAAAGAAGCATCTGACATGGGTGCCCAGGTTGCTTATAAAACCGAATGTTTAATTATTTTACATAGTTTAGACATGGCTATTGCCAAAGCAAGATTTTACGAAGATATTGCTAAAAAACAGCGAATACCTGAGGTAAAAAAGAAAAAATTTATTCTTGCTCGGGTTGGTGTTGTACGAAACACACGAAGAATTTTCACCCCAATTGTGTATGAACTGTGTCAAAAAGCCGAGGGAAAACCGCATCAGGCACAAAAACTTGCTCAAAGATATTTAACTGATTTTGTAGATTCGGGAATTGTAGGAGGCCCTATTCGATTTTTCGAAATTTCCACTGAAGGAACAACCTTAATAAGAATTACAAAAAGAGCATTTCCATATTTGGAAGCCAAGGATACAGAGAATGTGAAAGATTCGATTGCAAAATGTATTGACCACGTACAGTCGGTTTCGATGTATAAATCAAGCGATCAAAGAATTCATAAACAAGTAGATACAGATATTCGTGAGCGATATTCAAAATATTCAACAACGATGTTAAACTCAACTGCAAAACCACCTCAGCGACTTGCTGCTAAAACCCTTTCCTTAGCATTTCAAGAAGATTTCCGCCAAGCAACAATAAATGGTGATGTGGAAGATACTGGAGTGATTGATTTTATTCGGGATGTTGCCACAAATAAGTACTCAACTGATTTTATAAACCCTGAATCAAGAATAGTGTCTTCTTTTGGTGATGTTCCTGTTATTGATCTTCTTCGAGGGCATTCAAACGACTACGGTTTTAATTTTGAGGAATTTGAAAAAGAAATTTTGCAACTGAATAGTGATAGTTTGAAAAAGCCAGAAAATGACGAAATCCGCCTAAAAACAATGGAAGTGATTATGGGAAAACAATTGCCCCGAAGAAGTATAGGTGGTGGGTTGGATGTTGTTATTCCTTATCAGAACACTTCAAAAAAATTTCCTTTTGAACATGTGCTTGATTCATTGTTTAAATCTTGGCTGACTATTGGAAGTTACTTAACAGATAGTGAGAGAAAAATGTTTACAAGTACAGGCCTTACTATACGAATAGTTGACGATAGATCTAGCCCTGATGGAATGCCTGACGAAGCAATAAATAAATTTCGAGAAAAATGGAGAGGATATTTTAACAATCACAGTGTGCCGTGGAGTATTGATATTGTACGAGTTGCAGCTAACTCAGGTTCAGTTGATTTAGCAAGAAGAAAAGGAATTGAATTAGCTGGACACGAACATTTGCTCACGCTCGATTCTGATGTGCTATTAAACCCAGACACCCTAATAAGAATGTTTCAAATAGAAGCAAAAAATAGGTTAACGAATGGAGATCAATCGCATGCAATTATTTCAACCACTGTTACCAAAATGAGCAGAGAAGACTACGAAACTGGAAAGGAGATGCCATGCAACGATTGGCTACTTTCTATGGATTCTAAAAAAGCAAAGCAATTTGCCTATTCACCTGATGAAATAATACCAAATGGAGAGCATGCGAGAAACCTCAATATCTTAAAAGAAACCAACTATCTGCGAGATTTTGGCAAAACGGATGATGGTCGATTTGTAAATGGAAAATTTTACGGTGAGTGGACGAAAGAGCAACTTGCTCGGCCTGGAATTTGTTTCATGCTAACAAAATGGGCTCGTGAGGTTGGAGATGAAACATTTGGGGTTGATGGTGCATTTGAAAATGCCTATTCGAATACGTTTACTTCCATACTTCATCCTGAAGCAAAATTTTTTATTGACCCGAAACCGAATGTACATATTAACGATCCATTAGAAAATGGCAAAAATGCAGATGAAAAATCTGATGCCAAGAATAAAGCTTTACAAGAAAATGGAGAGTGGTTTCATAAAACTTTTTTACCTGGAAAACTATATTATTAAATATTTTACGAAAAGAACATGGTATGGAATTAAACAGTAGAAACATAAGCGAATATTTTAACAAAACGAGAGCTGGGAAAAATAAAGGGAACCCAAACACCATTTTCTCTGATAAAAATATTGCCCAATTTGAGCACATAAAAACACGACTGATAACTGATATTTGCTCTGAAATAGCACCGCAAATGAGGATGGCTGATAACACGTTGCAAGCACAAATAAAACAGTATCAAATATTATTAGATTCCATTATAAATACCAAATCCTTTCCTCAGTTTCAAACTCAAATGAAACTATTAAAACTACATTCTGAAAAAATATATCCTCGGTTATTCCCTGAAATAAATGTTTCTGAATATCAAATGAAAGATATGGCGGTAGATGAATTTCCTGAAATTATTCGGCAAAGGCTTGCTGTGTTGGAAAAAATGGAAAAGCATAAGCCCAAATTTGTGGTGGTTACGGTAACCAAAAACCGACAATCGATGAACGATGAGAGGCTGCGTTATTTGCAACAAAATTTTGATTCTATGGCTCAGCAAAAATCGAAAGAACCATTTTTTTGGTTGGTAATAGACAATACTTCAACCGATGGAACAAAACAATTTTTAGATGGAATTGAACATGAAGATTTTGTAGGAAGACTTGATTTTAATGCACAAACTGGAGCACCTTTTGCAGCACGAAACTTTGGTGTAGACTTTATTGCCGCTGCTCTTCAATTCGGAGCCATAGACAACAAAAGCTTCGTTCTTCGAGTAGATTCTGACGATCAATTATTTGATGAATTTGTGCTGGCAAATTTAAGTTCACTTCATAAAAAACAATCGAGTAAAAGCGATGCTCTCATTATTCGAGGGCAGCAATTGAACGTGTATGAAGATAAGAATGGAGAGGTTGAAAGATATGGCCGTGAACCGCATTTTATCAACCAAAAAAGTTACCCTGGCTTACATGATGTAACCGATATATTAGATGCTGGCTTACCATTTGGGTCGTATTCTTCACTTGTTGAGGCATATAACAAATATCCTGAAATAACAATTATTGAAGATGCATTTAAAGTAAGACTTGATTGGATACTTGCTACTTCAAGAGGGAAAGATGTAGTTGCTGATGATATTATAACAGTAAAAAGAAGGTTTCACCCAAATTCAGATACTTCTTCCCATACTGATAACAGCAAAAAAGATAACCCACTACTCCTTGGAGAATATGAATTTACTGGCGATATGCGTACCGCTTTTGATTATGTGGTTGAACTGAACAATAGACTTTATGAAGAAGTAAAGACTGATCGACAAATTTTTATTTAAAAAAATGATTTTTGATATTATTACCCGTTTTTTGTTGCAGCAATAAGCTTATCGAGTATCTGCTTAGCAGTTCCATTTTGTAATACTTCAGCTGCTTTACGAATACCCTCGTCAAAATCGGCTGCTTTGCCCATAACCATCAAGCCTGCTGCAGCATTTAATAATACCGAAGTAACATGCCCATCGCTTCCTCTGTTTTCCAAAATATCTTGTATAATTTGTTTATTTTTCTTAATGCTTCCACCTTGAATATCTGCTAAAGATACCTTAAGTTTTGCCAAATGTGGGTTAATGGTAAATTCTCTGGTTAAATAAGGATCGTTTGTTAGATGCTTCTCTAAAGCAAAACGTTCTAAATCACTTTCAGTTTCATTAAGGGCAACATCACGAGTTATATATTCAACACAGTGAGTAATGCCTGATGGTGAAATTTCATCCATACCTTCACTACTGTGAACAAGCAATATATGCTGAGAACCTAATTCCATCAGAACTTCACCCATAGTGTGCATCATACCAATATCAGAAACACCAATGAGTTGATATTTTGCACCTGCTGGATTTAGCAATGGTTCTAAAAAATTAAAATAAGTCACTTTTTGGAACACTGTACGGGCTTCTTTTACATGTCGAAAACTTGGTTGATACAACGGTGCCCATAGGAATACCATTCCCACCTCATTTAATATTTTTTGAGCAGAAAGTACAGGTAAATCAATTTTTACGTCCAAAGCTTCTAATACGTCGGCCGCCCCACATTTACTTGAAATTGCCCTATTCCCATATTTTGCTACCTTTACTCCAAGTGCTGCTAGTACAAACGCAGAAGCTGTTGAAATGTTGAAGGTTTGAAGGTTATCACCACCCGTTCCAGATGTATCAATAACATCATAATCAACCGAAAATGAGGTTGCAACCTCCCTACTTGCTTGTATAAAACCAAGCATTTCATCTTTTGTAGGCAAACGATTACTCATAAGCTGAAAAAGACCAACTAAATGAGGTGTTGAAACATTTCCTGCTAAAATAGCTTGTTGCAAATCGTAAGCACCTTGTCGAGAAAGTGAACCTGATTCAAGAATTTTAAACGTTTGCTGCAATAAAAACATACTAATGCTGATGAGTACGGTGAATAAAGTTGTCAATAAAAGAAGATTTTTTACCAATTAAGATGGTCGCTTTTTTATCTTTTTACGCATTCATCACGGTTTTTTCCAAAAAAACATTCCCACCATTTCTCAACATTGCTTTTTTGCCCAACTGCTGAACTTGAGGCGTAAATAAACTCGTTCGGTTGCGGTTTTGTTCCATCTTCAACTGCTGATGTATCAATAACTTCTTCCCCTCGTTTACTGTAATTTTTATCTTTACTAAATTTTTCTTTATACAGTGGAGACTGTAAATAAGCTTCTTGCGTGTCTAAATCACTCCAAGTTTCTAATATGGTTCTGCTTTGATTTGTTGCAACCTGCACTTCCCAAACTCTATAAAACTGGTATATATTCAACACAAACCCCGCTATAATAATAACGTGTATAGCTAAACGCACCAAAGGAATTTGAAAAAAAGTACTTAAATTATTCATACGTATCAATACAAAAACCTTACCGATTGATGCTTTTTCTGTCAATTGAGCATAAAAAAAAACCGACTCGGTAGTCGGTAAAAAAGTATTTTTTGAACAATCATTATCTAAGTCCTTGAACTAAACCAACAACGAATGATACAATAGTTACAGCTAACAACGCTACGATAATACCAATAATAGTATTTGTAATTGTTTTTCTTCCTTCATCAAATTTACCAACAATAAATTGGAAAGCTCCCCATAATAACATTACAACACCAACGATAATAACGATAGGCAAAACAAAACTTATAGCCGATGTTATAAATTCAGGTATTGTTTGTGTTTTAAAAGCACCTGCGGCTATACAACCCCCGCCTAATTGACATATTGTTTGTGGGCTTACGCTCGTATTAGATTGAGCAGCTACAGGAAGAGTAAAAGCAAATGTTCCGCTTAAAACAGCCAAAGAGAAAAGTTGTGCACGAACGAGGAAAGATTGAATTGACATAAATAATTTTATTTAACTTAAACTAATTATAACATAGTTTGAAAAAGTTTGCAAGAGCTGTCAAGAAATTCAAAAAAGGTTCAAAAAATATGTCTAAAACTCAACATATACAAATCACAAAGCTAACATTTGCTTCATTTTGGCAACGTGCTATTGCCCGAGCAATTGATATTATTATTACAGGTACTCTCTCGCTTGTTATAAGCACCACTACATTGGCGTTAATAGCTATTTCTCAGCCTGAAATCTATGAAAATCAACAACTCTTAAATCAGGGTATTTTACAGGAAAAAATGAAAGATTCAACCGATTTTGTTCAGTTCCTTTCGTTTGTTGCAACTTCAACAGAAAATTGCTCGTTTGAGGATCAAAAATATGAAGACGCATGTAAAAAAATAAAAAACTTCCAACCAGTGGTAATTGTAGTTTCCTCTATTATTTCTGTTATTGTAACAATTCTATATTTTGTTCTGCTTACTGCATCAAAGTTACAAAGTACGTTAGGAAAAATGCTATTCAGACTGAAAGTGGTAGATGCAAGAATGGGAAGAATTTCGCTTGTACAAGCCTTTGCTCGAGAAATTTTTGGTTTTTTAAATACATTATTAAGTGTTGTTTCCTCGTTTTATCCCGTATTTTTACCATTAGCTGCTGGTATTGAATATACTGCTTTATTCGAAAATATGGTTATGGTATTCAATGTAAAATCGCAAACAATTCACGATAAAATAGCTCAAACATTCGTGGTTAAGACTCTTTCTGAACAACAAGAAATAAAAACGGTGTTAGAGGTTGACAAAAACAGCTGATATTATTTATGTACTCTGTATATGTATACACATAACAACTCGAACGGAGAAAGTTCAGCAAGATCTGAATATGGTAGTGATAACAACGGTGATAGGAATAACCGAGGAAGAAATGATGGATACTCAAACTCACACCAGTCGAATGCTGATTACGACCCAATTTACCAAAATAAAGTACGTGCTGGAAAACGAACCTATTTTTTTGACATTAAAGAAGGAAACCGCGGGCGATACCTTGTACTTACTGAAAGCAAGCGAAACCAAGACGGTTACTACGAAAAACATAAGTTAATGTTCTTCCCTGAAGATGCTGAAAAATTAGAAGAAGCGTTTGTTGAAGCGTTTAAGGAACTTGTTGTTGGACGAGAGGAATCGGGCTTGCAATACGCACCAGGTGGAGAATTACACAATCAACAAGAAAATACTGAAGATGCTCCTGTTGTAAGTAACCCAATTTCACAGCCAGTTGATGAAACAAGTTCACTGAAAGATGAATTTACTATCGAGTTGTAGTTTCATAATATCTTGTTAAGATGGCAGCTTATTTTACTCTTTACAAAAAGGAGAAATTGAGATTTTAATGATCTCCATGAGATTTGATAATATACATTTCGAACACGGCTTAACGAGACACTCAAACGGCGAAGAAGCTAATCGAACTCTTTTTGGATGGTTTCCTGATAAATATGGGAAAATGGTAGGTATTGGAACAGCAATGTATAATCTAAAAGATGTGAAGAAGGTGGTTAGTGGTATTTTTATTAGACATAAAATGTTCTACTACACTTATTTAGCGTTTGAAAAAGATTTTACTAAATATTATCTTACTAAACAGTATCTTACCGAAGATAAAAACGATGTTAAGTTTAACATTGAAAAACAGTTTTATGAAAAACTTATCGACAAGGCTATTGAATTAGATTGCGATCTTTTTAAAGCTGCATTTGAGTCTCCACAAAATAAAGAAGAAAGTGCTTTTAACGAATCTTTTAAAGCTAAGGGAATTAAAAAAATTATCGAAAAAGGAGTAGAAAGAACATGGAATTTAGGTCAATACAAACAGATGCAAAAGGATTTAAAAGCAAAAGATTCTCTTTTTTAAAAAGATCGGGCTTTATATTTGTATATTTACAATTTATAGGGTAGAATTTGGGTGAAACATTATATTTGTATGCCGCACCAACATGATTTTGCCCATCACCTTACCAAAGAGTTTGTAAAACTCATGATTCAAAAAGGCGTTTCTACTGAAATTGAAGAGCTGATAACATCTCAGGAATTTGAAATAAGTTTTTATGCAAATTTAATGGATGCTTCTTTATGGCATTTACAGCAAACACTGGAACATGAAGGTTTGTTGGTAGAAAGTGTGCAGCTGCGGAATATGTTAGAGAAAAAAACTGATGAGTCGAAAGAACTTGCGGAATTTTTAACAACATTGTATACAACTCGTCCAGATTTTGCAGAAAAAGCATCGGTTGGAATGATTGAAGAATTTACAAAAAAATGTGCTGAATATGGCATTGTAATAAAGAAAAGGGCTGGGTTGTATGAATAATGAATTGAATATGATCAATAGCGGTCACCCCTTCTTTAGCCTTCCGAATAATGAACATTACGACTTTCACTTTGAAGCAACTCCACGACAGCAGGAAGAGACAAAACAGTTGATTCAGCGTGAAATACATGAGGCACGAACAAAGAATACTTGGCAAACTATTAAGAATCTTTTTATTGCTGGGGCTATTGCTATTCCTATTATGTTTGG
>Ga0316610_1000130_pt1 | contig 20970 bp, 22 predicted proteins | sample MIS2017111B_MG_FD_207677 | JGI IMG/M metagenome (GOLD analysis project Ga0316610, IMG submission 207677) | Microbial mat bacterial communities from Middle Island sinkhole, Lake Huron, Michigan, United States - MIS.2017.111B | ecosystem: Environmental > Aquatic > Freshwater > Lake > Sediment... | reverse complement strand
TTTAAAATCTTGACTATCATGCTTTTAATAATTTTAACTTGTTCTTGGAGAGATAATGTTGTAGTCATGTACAATCAATCTCTCTATTTTTGTACTTTTTGAAAAGTTACACGCAAGTTGGGTTAAACTATTTACTAATTTTCGGGGATTGGCGCATCGGTAGCGCGCACCCTTGGGGTGGGTGAGGTAGTGGGTTCAATTCCCATGTCTCCGACCAAAAACCCTACTAAAACCAACTTAACTGTTGGATTTTTGTTTGCCTTAAAAACACTAAAAATAATCTTCTTGACCAAAACAATGTAACAGATTTTGTATAACATTATGTTAACATACAAATCATATAATGCGACTTATTTGTATGATAGCTTTAAATTTAGTAACTATGACCCCATTTCAAAAACTAGGTAGAGTTGGGTTAATTTTAACCACTCTTACAACCAGTATCTTTTCTTTTTCTATGGTAAAGGCTGATGCAACCTCAGCTTTATCATCAGACAAAAACTATAATGTTGTAGTTTCTCAATATGCTGATTTAGCTATTAAGTACAAAAATACTTTACTTGATCCATATTATGTACCTGCCAAAGACGAGCTTTCAAAGGACAGGGCTGGCTTAGCCACTTCCTCTCTAAATAATGCTTTATTTGTTTTTCCTGACAAAAACGGTGATCAAATTTTTAGAATTTCAATCATACCAAAAGATTACAACTTGGGTGAGTCGATAGATGGCATGAAGGCCCTTAAAGGCACCAAAGGCACTCTTATTAAAAGCTATTTCACACCTGAATCCGTTGCTCAAATTAAAAAAGTAGTAGTTTACAACATCCCAGCAAGCAAGCAAGCTGACTACAAAGCCAATACAACAGTTAGATTTTCTACTTATTCAGGTAAGATCTACAGCTTTTCACTTAATAAACTTAAAGCAAATCCAGGTATCAAAATTCAATTTAATTCTCTTTCCTCATCAATCGAAAACCTTAAAAGAAAGGAATTGGGTGATCAAAATCGAGTTGAATTTTATAAATAGTCTAAAATTATATCCGCTATAGGTCTAAATAATCCTAGTTTTGCTTCCCTAAAAAAGGGAGGTTTAGTTATTGTTCTACATAAGTAAAATAGCCAAGACTAACATAAGACTGGACAATATCAACATAAAGTGTCATTAGACTGATAGGACTTTTAATTGATATTTATAGGTTGCATAACTTCACTAAATTTTTTTTAATGATATCGTGTAATTCTGTAAATTGAACAAAGTACTGTTTTTTCTATAGTTTTTCTTATTTTATGGTTCAAAAAAATAAACTCTTCGTAGGTAATCTTAGCTACGATTTTGACGAAGCTGGCCTACGTGAAGTTTTAACTCGTATTTTTGCCGAATACGGTTCTGTCGAGAAGGTAGAAGTACCAATCGATAGAATGACAAATCGCACCAAAGGTATTGCCTTTGTGACAATGACAACTGACGAAGAAGCTGCAAATGCTCAAGAAGCACTTGATGGTTACGAACTCGCTTTGGACGACAACGATAAATATCCTCGCCCAATGAAAGTTGATATTGCTCGCCCAATGAAACCAAGAGACAATTTTGGTGGAGGTGGAAGCAGTTTTGGTGGTGGTAACAGAAGCGGAGGCGGAAGCCGAGGTGGATACAACGGAGGTGGTCGTAACGATCGTAACTCTGGTGGATACAGCCGCAACGACAATTTTGATGCATATAGCTCATAATTTGCCAGTTTAAACAAATAACAATTATTCAATTTAATTTGTAGACCCGTTTATGCGGGTCTTTTTCTATGATTTGCATATAATTTAAAAGTATAGTATACTAAGAAGGTATAAATATGATTTGGAATAAAATATTATTTAAATATGACATCTAAAAGCCCGAGTGAGGTAATTATACCAAAAGTTAATCTAGTAGATAAAGTTTTAAATAGGCCTTGGAAAAAAGTTGTGGCTGCTCTTGTTTTAACTGCAATTGTCATTGGAAGTGCGGGTTCAATATATATTTGGCTTAATCCAACTTTCTATTCTAGAGAAAATGATAATAATACAGATTTGTACAATAATAATTCAATCGTTTTATCAGATACAGATCTTAAACTCCTACAATTTAATCCAACCCAATTAATTCTCTCCAAAAAAACAGTTAAAGACTTGCCAATTTATCCTGATTCATGGAGAAAAGCTAATTTCACTGATTTTGAAATAAAAAACGATAGTGTTTCTGGGCCTGATGTAGATCCAGATTATGATGGACTAACAAACAAAGAAGAGTATATTTTTGGCTCATCCCCTAAGAATCCTAATACGCTTGGTGCGGATGGTAACGACGGAGAATATGTTAAAAATGGTAGAAATCCACTCACTGGTTTACCGCTTGATAATACTGACGTGTCGTACTACTTTCTTAATTCCGATGTAAATGCGCTAGAAGAGATGAATAAAAATCTAACTGAGCTTGAAGGCAATGGAATAGATGTGCCGAAGTTTTTTGCACTTTCTAAACAAGTTGATTTTACCAGCGAAAAGGATAGTGTTGCAGTCAACATCATTGAAAATCCCACTCGTGATAATTCTTTACGATACTTAGATGAGCAAGCAGAAATTTCCAAAAATATTGTAAATAGTGATTACTTCAATATTTTAAATAAAATTTATAGACTTGATACTCTAGATAAGCTAAACGATCTCAAGTCTAAAAATGATGGAATACTTTACTCTTTTAAGAATATCGCTGTACCAAAACAAGAAGTTGATACTTATAAAAATATTGTCTATTTTTTTAAAAAAATTACTGATTTGATAGATTTAAGAATTCAAGTTGTAAATGAAAAAATAAAACCAACTGAATACGATCAAAAACAAAAAGATTTATTGTTAAGAACAGTCTGGGCTTATAGAAAAATTACTGAAAATACAAATAAAGTTGACCCTAATCTTTAAAATTTAACAATTTATATGACTATATTTAATCGACTCATTTCATTTTTTGCTATAACAGCCGTAATGTTGGCTGGAGTATTAGCTATCCACAGTATCAAAGTAGATACTCTACCTATTGACTATGCGTTGGGACTGATTTCTAAAAATAGGGATCCAATATTTACAATTAGAGCAAGAGCACAAGATTGTACTGGGCAATGTGCTACTGAAAAAACACTGCAAGAACAGCGAGCCGAAATAAAGATGATTGAAGAAAGAAGGTTGGCAAATGCTAAAATTTTAGGAGGTATTTTAGCCACCATTCAAGCAACAACAAAGTACATATTAAGCATAATTAATACAGTATCCAAAGCACTGAGTTGGTTTATAGGTCTTTTGCAAAATGCCAGAAATATAAATATTATGTCGATCATTTCAGCAGTTAGATATAGTTCGTTGACGGATAATCCATTTCAAAAAGAGTTTGATCAGATAAATAAAGAATTCGAAGATGCTAAGAAAACTTATGATAAAGATATAGAAAAAGCCAATAAAAACATTAAAGAAGGAGCAGAGCAAGCCAAAAAAGTTTCTGAGATTTGGGACTCGTGCATAGCAGCAAGATTAGCACAAGAGAAAAATCAGGCACCCCAAGGAGTTGATATAAATAAGCTTTGTGGTATTGCTGTAGAATCAGGCACAAATTTAACCGCCGCTTTGAGATCTGGTACAGCAGCTAGTGGATCTACTAGCAGAATTTTTTCAAATACACAAACATCTCAAACTGGAAATTCAGATGCTTTAAAACAAGCACTCGATGGAAATGCAACCTATACTTTTAGCGAGCCCTTAAATTTCTTATTTAATAATGACCCAGACACACTTAAATATAAGAATATTGATACTGAAAACAAATTAATAATAGCGACCAATAAAGTTCGAAATCAAGCCGAAGCCAACTTAGCAGAGGCAAAACAAAAGACTGAATGGACAACTGGTTGTGGTCTAATTGTAAGTGAGGCTTCTAAAGAATCTCAGGACTACAAAAAAAATACTCTTAATAATAGCCCCGTGAAACAAGGTGTTTTTAGTGTCAGTGCAGCAAATACTCCTATACTTTCAACTTCTCCAAGTGTACCTTCTTCGTTAACTGCAACTCTGACATCTAAAGACACTTCTTCAACTTCAAATCCATTCTTACCTTCAAATCTTACAGCTGGAGCTATTCCAAAAGAAGCAAACTACAGTTTTGATTTTGCTAAAGCAGATCAACTCGATCTAAAAGCTCTAAAACCTGACGTGTGTGCAGCTACTAAATCTTCAACAGATATATTGCAAAAATCTGTAGATAAAGCCAGTGAACCCACATTTACTAATGAAACTGATGGAGCCATGGCTGTAATGATGGCTAAGATTAATGAAATAATGTTCTATGTTGATAAGGTATTAGAGATTCTTCAGACAATCTTGAGCTCAATTCAGCAAATTATGACAGCACTTTCTGGTTTATCCAGTCAGTTTACGGCTTTCTTTTCCTCATTTACTAATATGTTTAATTCTGAAGGTGGTGGTGGAAGTGCAGGACTTACAAAAGCTATTAATGATAGCCTAGGAAACGGAACTTTAGTTCCTCCTGGAGGAGGTTCGTCAAAAGCTGGAACACCAAATAAAATTGGTGTACCTGATGATGGATCGGTAATAATTAGTATTTCATCTATACTAACTGATGTAAATGCTACAGCAAGGTATGTAGATGATGGAGTTGACTGTATTTTAAACGATGTTAAATATCAAGCTAACTCAAATTCACTTAATTATAATTTGTCAGGTAATAATTTTGATACAAGTAAACTACCTCAGGTGGGATATAGCAATCTTAACACCTACTCAAATGGATCAAACGTACCTGATGGGATTATGGGTGCGTCAGTTACGGATCAAAACACACCACCAATTACAAATATAAAATATAGCAAAGTCTCTGGTGACATTGGATTTGTGCCAAGTACCCCACCTCGGTCTCTTATCTCAAGTGGTTCGACAACAGGCAATATAAATCCCACATATCATCAATGCCAATCGAGTCCGTGGGGCGATGACAACTCAAATGCAATTGCTGCACAAAGATTATCTAACTATCAGTTTGATCCTAAATATGGCGGTCCCTCAGCATATAGAGATGGGGTTACTAACGACTGGAGAGTTGTTAACAATGCAATGAATAAGACTATTCCGGATCAATGCTATCTTTCAAATAATAATTTAACCAGATCAGAAAAAGAATCCATAATTTCTTCATTGGGGATCAATACTAATTTTGCAGTTATAAATCTACAAGATAACGACTCTCAATTTGATAGTTTTTGGAATCAAGCAAAGTCTCAACTAGATGAAGCCCAGAGAACAGGTCAAGTAAGATGGGATACAGACTCTTCTCTGATCACTCAAAACAGGGTCAGGTCAGGCGTAGTTATCGGGTCAGGCTCAAACAAAAAAGAAATTCAAATCAAACCTGGTGCATGTGAAGTGTCCTATACAAAAGACCAGGTAAACACAGCTTTGCAAGCAAGAGGATTTAACACATCTAGTCCTACAGTTTTATCATTTGCAGCTCTAGTAAAGTAAAAAATTAAATCAATACATAATAAAGTTGACATTTAAATGCAGACTAGCCAATTCAATTAGTCTATATGAAACCAAAAATTAGAGCAATATTAGAAGATAGTGATAAAGATCAACTCTTTGATATAATAATGAGTTTGGATGAGAAATATAAGACTTTAGGGGAGGATATCGAATTTATTTTGGAGCCTAAAAAAATTAAAAACCCCCAAAGCTACTATAATAAGCTCGTAAAAAAGACAATTGATACAAATTCATGGTCGAAATTTCCCAACAAAGGGGTAAAGGGGATTGAAATCATGGTTAATAAACTGGAGTTTTTTGAGAAGATTGGTAATTTCCAAGAATCCCAAAAATTGGCGACTGCCATCTTGGCAGTTATTGATAGGTGTCGCAAGAACTATAATAATCAAAATGTTGAAGAGCTAAAAAACATTAAAAATAAGCTGCAAAAGTACTGGCTTGATATTTAGATATTAGTACAAATCATCTTGACTAAAAATTTGAATTACATCTTAAAATAGCATGTTTTGAAATATCAAATTAAAGAAAAATGAACGAGGAAAATCAAAAAAATGCTGAAGTAATATCTAATGTTTTAGACCAGGAATTTAAAATCCAAGAAAAAAATCATGTTAAGATTTTAGATATTTGCTGTGGGGTTTTTGATAAAACTGGGACAAATTACGACGAAAAAGGAGAGATATATGAACCGATCGTGGTTGAAAAACTAGCTGAAATTGGATATTACGTAACTGGACTTGATTTTAGGGAGAACAAGATCATAAAACAAGTTCAGGATGGCATGGAAAACGAATTGAGAGTTGATAATCAATTGGTAGCGGCGATCAAGGATCGCCATATTGTTGACGATCAAAATATAAACTATGATTACAATACAAGTATTAAATACACGCACTGCTCTGATATTGATATACTTCAAGATAGCTGGTCGGGAAAATTACCCAAAGACTGGAATGTACTTATTTTTCTTCGCTCTTGGGATACTCCGGAAATTTTACTTCACTATCAAAAAGTTTTGGATGTAGATGATTTAAATCTACTTTCGCTAGAGATTGCTAAAATTTATCTTCCTACTTTCGCTGAATTGTTAGAACCAAACGGGCTTTTTTTCACTACTGACATATGTAATTACGCACTTTGTGATGACGATTTTGAGATACTGTTATACAAAAACCAAGTTAAGCAATTAATGAGTAAAAATAATTTTGAGTTTATTGATAGTTTACATGGTTTGAGTTGGTATAGAAAGAAAATATTAGACTAAACCAAGCCTTTTTTTATATTCTAAAATCTCTCGATCTCGATCAAGAAGACTATTTAAAAGCCAGTTTAAGTCTTTAGTTTGAAGTGCAGACTGGTATTCATTTGGGATTGTAATTCTTATCCCAAAAGGTATATTCAACCTTCTTTTATCATCCAAAATTTCATTATCTCGATCTAGGAGTGAATAATAAAGCCATCTAGCATCTTTGTTGTTTAGTGCGTTTTGGTAGGCAATAGGAATATTTATAGTTGCCTGAGATTGGTTTTGGGTTTGATTTGTGAGTTGGCCATTTTTAGGGATAATCCAGCCTAGTACCGCTCCGATTCCGCCGCCATTTCCACTGTAGCTATATACTTTTATACGGACTGCATCAGATCCTACTCCAGCTCCTGAACCCATTCCACCATTTTGCTCTATGATCGTCATTGAGCTCATATCTGCAGTGATACATACTCCCGTATGTCCATAAGGATTTGAGCCACCTCTGTCAAATATTATCACCGATCCAGCAGGCGGAATTCCCTCAATTGTGTTTGCAACCCGTATCACATCACCATCATCAAAACAAGCATTAGTTTTTAGCATATCTTTGGCACCGCCTGAATAACCTATACCATGAAAATTAATCCCCCAAACATATTTTGCGTAAGCTTTGGATACATCGACGCATTGATAGCCTGCTGCACCATCAATATCGATTCTTTTAGCTAAATATTGTTTTTGAAAGTCCTTAAGTGTCATAAAATGAGATTGTATCAAAAATGAAAACACTCACTTGTAACACAAAAAAACGGGATTGTCAAAACCCCTGATTAATTCTGTGTAAAATTAAATTTCACTAGTTTTGAATATGAACTAGTTTTAATAGATTCCAGAAAATATACCTAACAGTGATCGGTCCAACACCCCCAGGAACACCTACTAAAGTACAAATATCTCTAACCTTTTCATTATTAACATCGCCAATGAGGGCTTTTACAGTTTTGTGATTATGTTCGAGCTCACCTTCGCTAGTGCCAGCGTCTAATACAATCGGGTATAAGATATTGTCTTGTATATATGACTCTTGAAGCCAGTTTTCATCGACTAAACCACCAACCCCTGTGGCGCTAATAAGTATATCGGCTTCTTTAGATAGTTTTTTGGCATTTTTTGTCTCAGCGTTTATAGATAATATTGTAGCATTTCGCTTTGAAAGATAATCTAAAAGGGGATTGCCAACTAATTTTCCTTGACCAATTACACCTACAATTTTACCACTCAGATCTAATTTCTGATTTATCAAGTCCCTGACTGAATCATCATTTAAAATATCATTGCCCTTGTGAATATCTTTTAAAATTAAATCAATAGCTCCAATTGTAGGAGGTAAAAAACCCTGGTTTAGCAATTCATATTTTCTCAATCCCAATAAATCTAGATCATTTTCTGGTGTTAAATCATTTATTATATCTAATAAATCACTTCTAATTGGCAATTGAAATATTATTCCTGCTTTGAGTTTTTGGTATTTTGCCACAGCTTCTTCAAGCTCATTTCTGTTTACGATTTGTGGAAAGTGTAAAAAATCAGTCTTAATACCTAGTTCTGAAGCCATTTTAAGCTTCATTTCGATATACTTTTGACTAGAAAAATTCTCACCCACTAAAATAATGGAAAATAGAGGAGCTTGATTTTGTTTTAAATACGAGGAAAACTCCCTGTGAAGGAAGTCTTTAAACGTGTTTTTTAGATTGTCTACTTTGTAAACTGGCATTAGCTGGCCTTTGGAGAGATATTACATGTGATACGGTTTCCCATTTGTTTTGGAGGTGATTCTAGATTGAAATTGATGTATTTAGCTATGACTTCCAAGAAAAGATTGCTTTGTTTATATGCAATTTCAGGATATTGTTGCTCTCTACCTCTCATTGTGATATCGATAGTGACTTTGTGACCATCTTCAAGAAATTCTTGGATTTTTCTAGCTTTGACTTCAAGGTCATGAATGCTTGTACGGACCGAAGTTCTGATATTTTTTTGTTCTGATTTTGGAGATTTAGCTTTGTCTTGCTTCTTCTGCATCTGATATTTATACTTGCTTAAAGGAATCAATTTTACAATTGGTGGTTCGGCTTTTGGGTTGATTTCAATCAAATCCATTTCTCTCTTTGTAGCTAAGTCTAAAGCATCTTGTATGCTATAAACTCCAATTAAAGAACCTTCTTCATCAATTATTCTAATAGTTTCAAATGTGATTTGCTCATTCATTTTGACACTAAATTGTGGTTTTCGATTTTGGTAAGTATTGCGGCGGCGATAATTTGGCATTTCAAAAGTATTTCTAGATTGACATTAAAGTGTATTTACAGTAAAAGAATATAGTTATATAATATAATTGTCAAGTATCTAAATTTCCTATGCTCGAAAAATTACTTATTCGTTTTGATGGCTGGCCAGGACTGCTAGGTGTCATGTTTACGCCTTTTGCGATCTTGGGTATTTTGATTGCTTCCCCATTTTGGATTGGAAAAATTTTCTGGATTTTTGTCTTGGGTGGGTTTTTAGTGGCTTTCCATTATTGGTTTGAGTGGCTAGATGCAAGATGGCTCGAAAATGTGATTGGTGATTGGCAAGGAGGACAAGAAACAACTATAGTTTTTATACAACCTCCCACCCAAAACATGAGGAGTTTAGCGGCTATGGAAGCTTTTTTCAAAAATATGCATGCTGTGCACACGACCAAAAGCGAGAAGAATGCTTACTATGAAGGTTCGTGGTATAAGCATTTTGCTTTTGAGATTCATTCTATTGGGGGCAGGGTCGGTATTTTTGCGTTTTTGTTTAAGTCAGATTTGTCACTTTTTAGGCAGGCACTTTTAGCGCATTATCCAGATTGTTATATTTCAGAGTGTGAAGATCCTTTTGGCTACCTACCCATGAATTGGGTAAAAAAAGACGGTGTTTTAGACTATCAATATATGGTTGGTAGTGATTTTGCGTTGCTTAGAGATGATATGTATGCTACAAAATCTTGGCGCGATTTACAAGAAGACGGTACGACCACTCTATACGATCCAATTACAGTTGCACTTTCGGCATTTGAAGCTATTAAATCAGATGAGCATCTTGTGCTACAGTTTATAATCAGACCTCAAGTTGGGGGAGGGATAGGCGATTGGAATAAGAAAAAATTGATCGAAGCTGAAAAACTCAAAAAGGAATTGGCTACAAATAGTGATGTGGAGGCGACCAAATTTGGAACTATGGCTCTTACTCGAGAAGAACAGGCAATTATCCAAAGTGTTCAGAAGAAGATCAATCAAGGCTTGCTTTATCACACCAAAATTAGATTTATGGCTCTTTCGCAATCGAATAAAGCTGTAAATGCATACTTAGGTTTTGCGGCCAATTTCTTTAAGCAGCTAGATGGTCTAAAAAATACCTATTATCCAACCGATCCAACCAAGACCACTAAGGTTTCAAATCTATTCCCTCTTTTTGATGATCTTTATTGGAAATACGAGAAATACCATCGACAAGCTAGGCATTACAATGCAGTAAGAAGAAGAAGTTTTGGTCGTGGTGGGCCAGCTCATGTCCAGACAGCAGATGCATTGGCTGCAATTATTCACATGCCGATTACTAATATCGCAGATGTTGGTACGACTATGCGTATTCAAAGTAACTTTGGTCTCACGCCAAATGCCGCTCCTTCAGGCACGCCTCCAATTAATCTACCCACATAACTTATTAGTGTCATTAGAGGTTTAATTAGCTGAGCTTTGCAAAAGTTTAAAATGTGTCATTTCGGGCATGGCGAGAAATCTATTACAAACTCCACTAAGATTTCTCACTTCACTCTATAATGACAAAGTTGTGTCTTAAATACAGGTGACTATAATTTACGATTTTACAAAAAATAAATAGTAAGCTAAAATAGATTATAAATTTATTCACTAGCATCACATGACTATTATACAGATTCCTGGAAAAGATAATCTGGTTAATTTAAAAAATGACCCTAAGTTATATTATATAGTTATAATTGGAGCTTTATTGGCGACTATTTCATTTGCATTGACGAGAGATCCCCTCACTCTGATTTTCCTAATTTTAACTACAGGAACTATTTTTTCAATTCTTAACCGAGCTCCTAAAGATGTTGTTATTAAAATAAATGATGATAATATCGATATTGGAGAAAGTAGTTTAGAGTGGCTGAGTATTGATTCGTGGGCAGCAGCAAACTCTAAAGAATGGCTGGAAATAGTTATTAGAAGCACTCATTTGACCAAACCTTATTTTACCTTCTATATTCCTCAAAGTCATGCTAAGACTCAAGAATTTTTAGTTTTGCTTAGTGAGCGTATAGCCTACGACGAAAGTGCAATAACTGATAATTTGGTTCATAACTTTTTAAAAAGATTAGGACTTAGATAATGCTTGATAATTTTGATAACATTCAAATACCGGAAACGGTGAAGCATATGCCAGATATCGATCCAAAAACAAGACATTTCCGCAAGTGGGTAGTTCTAATTGGTGTGCCATTGGTTGCCATAATTATTATAGTTGTGGTTTATCTTGTGAATTTAAAACCTAGACAATCTGCTTCTCAGCAAATCAGTATTCCAACTACTGACACTAGCCAAAATAGCTTAAACCCTAGTGCCACAGGTATATTACCGACGAAAGATTCTCCTGGATTGCCTGGACCTCAAACTGCCGTATCAAGCTATAAAACTAACTTTGAATCTATTATATCATCCCTATCAAAATATGACGAGATTTTCAAAGATGTGAAATTTGCTGGTCAATGTTATTCTACGATTACAGATGGTGTTGCAGTTCATGATGCTTGGGTTAGTCAATTAAGCTCTCAACTTGGGCAAAATATCCCCGAAATATCCCCTGATCCAAACCTTAAAGATTCAGCTTTAGTCGATAAATACAACCAATTAAAGTCAGATTATAAAAATTATATTTCTGAAGTCACAGTGTTTAAAGATGGTCAGCAAAAAATTTACCAAACTTGGCTTGACACTAACAAAACAATCTTTAAAGTTTGTGATAGTGCTGTAGATCAAGTGGTAGAATCCTGTAAACCAGTGGGTACCGCAGTGGACAACTATAAAAAGCTATTAGTCAAGGAAAACAATCTAGATTTATTTAGCAATTTAGATGGTATAAATAGCTATTGCAGCCAGATCGCAGAAGCTATAAAGTCCGACAATGCGGATAAGTTTAGTCAACTCAATAGCACATTTGGACAAAACTACCAAAAAACCCTGTCACTTTATCCAAATATCTCAGATAAAACCAAAACTATTAAAGATCTAGAAAATAAAATCTCAACATCACTTAACGAATTGACCAAGTAATATGTCCACCTTAACTTTAAAAATCCAAACTCCTGAAAAGATAGTCTTGGAGCAACAAATCGATCAAGCACTGGTAAATACTGCAGCTGGTCAAATGACCATTTTAGCAGATCATATTCCAGTTACTATTGATATGGAGATTGGGCAAATTTTAGGTATATCTCACGGCCAAAAACCACTAAGAGTTATTGTAAACGGCGGAACATTAAATTTTGAAAACAATATTCTACATATTTTGACTGTCGATGCTCAAATCATTGAAAACAAAATCAAAGATACTACTTTGTTTCCAGCTATGCTTGAAGCCAAAAACAACAACATTGAAGAAGAAATATCCAAAGCCTTGCAAGCTGGTGGTTACTACGAGCCTGATATGAGCACTATCTATCTACTAGCCGAGGAAAGGCTTGTAAAATATGAGCTACTTAAAGAATTAGCTGATGATTTCTAGAATCACTATCTTGAAAATAATTATTGTTCTTATGCTGACTTTGCCGGTCAGTTTTTTGGTGTCTGGGTTAATAGTTACTTTGTTGAATATAGGACAAATATGGCTTATTTATATCTTACAATTTGCCATAAATTTGCTTTTTGTGGAGCTTGGACTTTGGATGTTTAAAGAAAAATCGATTTTAAAAACTGTATTATCAAAATTTAGCCTCAAAAGATATTATCTTGGTGCTTCCACTGGTTTTGTTTTTATTGTTCTAAGTCAGATATATAGCGTATTTTTTGATCAAAAGCTTTTGTTTCTAAACAATCTGAGCTATGTTGTAATTTTTGGACTTGTTTTTCTTTTGCAGACTTTTGTAGAGGAGGTTATATTTAGGAAATTTTTGATTGATCAGTTTCAGATTTTATTTAAGGGTAAAAATATTTTAACAGCCGTTTTTGCTGGTTTTGTATTCGCACTAGTTCATTTGGTTAGCAATGATATTTTGATTGATATTTTCAATTTGTTTCTATTTGGTACATTTCTTGGTTTGGTCTATATTCATATCGAGTCAAGATTGCCTGACGAAGCTATTTGGTGGACATCAGGTTTTCATTTTGCGTGGAATTTCACCTATTTTCTGCTAGGTATCCAGTTTTCAAATCAATCAGCTCCAGAAGAAAGTCTAGGCTCCTTTGAGATAATGCACATTTTAGGTAATCAAACCTCATTTTGGGTTGATAAAATCGCAATTACAGCAATATTAAGCTTTGGCATCTGGTGGATTTTGACCAGGAAGGAAGTATTTAAGAAGAATTAAGGGAAAATGTAAAAGTATCATCGCGAACGTAATTTAGTAATACTTTCGTTTATCACCAGATTTTATTGCTTGGTGTCATCCTGAACTTGTTTCAGGATCTCGTCAGCTCTGTGTTAAGCTGTGTCGTCCTGAGCAAAGCGAAGGATCTCTATCCAGACTTAAACAAAAAACAAAAGTGGTTTTTGTGGGTCGCGAGGCTCAGGCATTTGGTCTCCTTCACTCTACACAACTCGCTTGGTGGGAATGGCGATGTGGCATCGCCCCAACGGGTTGTTTGACTAATAAGTTCCAAACGGTAGAGTATATGAGGGGTTGGGGAATTGATTAAAAATATTCTTTCATTTCTTGGTTGGATTTATCTTATCATAGTCCTGTCGTGAATATTCCCCATAAAAAAAGCTCGCTATATGCGAGTTTATATTTTTTAAATGGAGCCGATTGTCAGATTTGAACTGACGACCTACGGTTTACAAAACCGGTGCTCTACCACTGAGCTAAATCGGCAAATTGTGAATTAAAGCTTGAAAAGTATCTTACGAGCTGCTTAAACAGCATATTCAATTTTTGGATTCTAGTCAAGTACAAGTTCTTTTTTGTCTCTTGGAAGAATTAAACCGCTTTTTTTGGCTACCAAACCACTGATCAAAATAAAACCAAAGAAAATTACCGAATTGAGGATAGTTTCTAAAATTGATCCGGTACTAACACTGCTAATAACTAAGAAAAAGAGCAATACCCATGGGATACTAACTACAAAAGTGGCTAATAAAAACGGGACTATTCTAACACCGCTCAAAGCGCAACTGGCTGTCACAAAATCAAAAGGCAAACTTGCAAGACGTAAAACAGCTACGAGATTAAATTGTTTACTTGATTTTTGATCGACATTCAAGCGCATTTTTTTAGTGAGTTTTTCAAAGCTTGATTTTAAGCCTTCACCAGCCAAGTGCTTTATCCCTAAAAAGAAGGTAAAAGCGGAAATTTGCTCTGCAAGTAATACTATAAAAAAACCCTCAAATGGACCAAAGACAGCAAAAGCCACAATATTCATCACAAAAGTCGGGATAAGTAGTATCGGCCTAGCGGTAAAGATCAATATGAAAACTACTGGTAAAGACCAGCTCCAAGTGCTAGCTCGGATTGATTTTAAGCCAAGCTCGAGACTTTGGACCATTCCTTGAAAGTTGAAATTACTGGCAATAGTCAAATACCCACTTATCAGTGCCAAGACCATCCAAAGTGCAATAATTCCGTATTTGAGGTATTTTAAAAACACAATCTATACTATCAAAAGAGTGACCCTTTGATACTGGCAAAGATGGAGAAGGTAGTCAAGACCTTAATTTAAATAAGATAAACAGGTAAATTATTAGCTTGAAGATCAGATTAATTTTTTATCAATCATAGCAGCTAAATAATCAGCAATTTGGATAAAATCTGACTCTTTAGAATCAACAAACTTAATGCTATCAGATTGATTTATATTATATGTTCTACATAGTCTGTTTATCTCAGTTTTTAACAAAGACTCAGTTTTCTTGCCTCCTAATTTATCAAAAACTAATCTTACTTTTTCACTCCCTATTTTATTTGATATTTGTGACAAGAGTTGTTTAAAAGCTAAAATATGACTCTCAGGTTCGTTTAAGAAATCCACGTGTGTATAAAAGATATATTCAATTTTTAATTGCAGTATAAAATTAACAAAATTTCTATTTATATGGCTAGAATCTCTGTAATAATGAAATTCATAATTTTGAGGTAGGTTTAAAGTGTGTTTAAAATCTTTAATTTTTTGACTTATCAAAGATAGATTATTTTTGTTTGTACTAAACAAGACTATCATTAAATAAGCATAATTTTTTCTTTCGTCGCCAAAAAAATAATACATATAGTCATCATTTGAGCATAAAAAAATCCGCTATTATGCGGAAAATTTTTTGCCTAGCTTGCAATATACACTTTAAATGTGTAAGGCTACGTAGCCGCAACTTTTCTATTCAGACGTAGGTCTTTTGTGGTTACAGTATAAAAAATAATACGATTATTGTCAAGTTGATTGTATATGATGTTTGTCAAAATGTAGATTTATACTATTGCATGTCACCTCCAAACAACCTCAAACAATTCTTTATAAGTATTTGTATCAGGGGTAATCAAAGCTGAAACCTCTTCTTTAAAATCTTGATCCAAGATAAAATTGTCTGGGTAGTAGCCAAAAATGATGGTTAAAAATAGCTCTTTGAGTCTTTCCTTATAGCTATCACCCAGTACTCCATGTTCGGCTTCTTTTTGGATTTGATCTTGTAGATGGTCCATTTGACCCAGAAGATCGGGATTGGGTTTTCTATGCTTGTTTTTGAGCCACAAAGTAGCGGTTTCAGAGTTGAATAAATAGCACTCGATTGCTCGTCGATGTAAGACTTTGACCCCTGGATTTTCTTTTTCAAATTGTTCAATTTCAGATTGGCTTGTAAACTCATGATCGCGGTCTCGAAGCATTTTGATGGTAAAATTGGCAGCTAAACCTTTTTTGATTTCTTTGATTATACTAAAAGTCCTAAGTAATTGGGTAGATCCTCTAGATGAGATAAATAAAACCGGTGGAGTCAAATCTTTAAAAATAATATTATAAAGTCTAGCATCTTCGTCGCCACCTTCGCCTTCGCAAAAGACTATTTCAGGAGCATCATTGCTGGCCAATGCCAGTTGTGGCGAGATCAAATCCATCAAACCAGCTCCAAGCATTTTACTTGAAATATAGTTTACTTTTGAGCCCCAATAGCCAAATCTACCTTTTAAATGATTTCCCCCATCATATTCAATTTCGCCCCGTTTACTTGCTATGGATCCATCTTTTAAGAAATATACCTTTTGTGGGGCATCAAAATGTCGATCATCGGCATTGCTTTTTTCTTTGATTTCTTGGGTGAGTTGACTACTTGAGCTGATTAAAAAAGGACTGTGGGTGGTAGATATAAATTGAATACTAAACTCTTGATTCAAAAAATTAAACAAATAAGCCAACTTTTTTTGCCATTTTGGGTGCAGGTGGCTTTCAGGTTCTTCGAGTAAGAATAAATCGACACCAAACTCCTGATTTAAATATAAAATACCCAAAGCCAGCTTGGAAACTATATCTTCACCAGGGATTTCCTCGTCTCCATTTTCTATTTCAATATCTTTGGAATGTAGTAGATGTCGAAGATATTTTAAAAGTTTTTGCTTTTGAGGGTTTTTATTTTGCCCGATTTCCTCAGAGTTTAACAAATATGTTAGTTCTGACAAAGCAATTTCACGTTTGGTACGAAGTCGATCTTTTAAAAAAATTGCAAAGGTTGACTTGATGTCAAAATCGGTATTTTTATTTAAGATAGATTTTTGCTCTAGGAAATGCTGAAAATCGTCATATTTACTATCCAAATAGAAAGTCCCATCACATCTAATAATTACGGGTGTAAAGGTATTTTTATGTTGTGATTTGGCAATTTGCTCATCTAAATGACTTAAACAAACAGTTATTTTACCTTGAGGGTGAAACATTCGGAGATTTTGTCCAAAATGTAAATCAGTATCTTTGGTTGTGTTAATAAGGGTTTCACGAGGGCGGGTGTTTGGTACATTTTGTTCTACATCTAGGATTTCGCAGATTTCTTTCACCCCAACTTCGATTTCTGTATTTCGAGGACTAAAGATATAAAAATACTGCAAAGCCTCTAAAATAGAGCTTTTACCACAACCGTTTTCACCGACCAGAAAATTTACTGGAGCTAGCTCTTCTAGTTCGATGCCATTTTGATCTATACGTTTGAAATTTGAGATTCGAATTGATTTTATCATGAACTGATTATAATCTAAATATCAATAATTAACAATTGAGATTCATTCTATACATCCATATCTTGACAACACATCAGTGTAAATATAGCCTTGACTAAAGTTTTTTCAAACTCAAATTTATTACGATATGCTCAATATAGATCAACTTAAAGATATTGCAAAAAACGAAAATGTAATTTTTTACAAGCCAGGTTGTCCATTTTGTAAAGCCTCAGAAGAGCTATTTAGAGAACTTGTAGAGGTGGGAGCAATTGAGGAATACTCAGTTTATCAGCTCGGTGAAGATTTTAATAATGAAGAGTTGACTGATTTGGTAAAGGAGTTTGGCTGGAAACCTGATGGATATCAAGAAGTTGCTTCAAAACCACAAATTTTTATCGAAGGTCAATATATCGGAGGTAATCGGGAACTTTACATTTCAAAGTGGAATATTGGGGAGGGTGAGACAAGTAAGATAAAAGTCGGAGATGAAGAAATAGATGCCTTAAATCTACCTAATCCGATGCGGTTTTAGAAAATAATCACAAATCAATATTTTCTGTCATTTCGAACGAAGTGAGAAATCTTAGCCGACTTAAGCTTTTTAGATTTCTCCCAATGGTCGAAATGACGTATTTTGATATGTCGCAAACAAAGGCGAATTAAAATTCGCCCCTACAAAAATTAATCTATTCCTCCAAACTAGCTTTACCTTCCGTCAGATCTTGATAGTATTTTGAGATTTTTAATAGTTCTTCACGAGTGTGAAACTTCATCTCTTTTGACTCATTTATAAGACTTGAATCCAAGATTCCAACTGCTGATTCGATGGTTTTTAGTCTGTGAGCCACGACTAAAGTCAAGGCAAAAGTGCCGAGCTCATCTATCATAGCGGTGATGGCTTTTTCACTGATTTCATCTAGAGAGCTAGTAGGCTCATCAATTAAAATAAGTTTTGGCTTAAAGAATTTGGCTCGAAGATACAATCCTGCAAAGTTTAATCTTTGGCGTTGACCACCTGAGAGATTGAGTCCGCCTTCACCGATTAGAGTTTCGAGTCCATCTTTGTCTTTGAAAAGTACCCAAAGCCCCACTTTGTTTAATATATCAATCAAATAGTCGTCGTCATAGATTGAGTTTTGTTTGGTTGTGCTATCTTTATCAAAGAGTTCATCATCATTTTCAGGCTCAGGAAGTCCAAAAACTAGATTGTAACGAAGTTTTCCACGTAATGAAGTCGCAGTTTGCATTTGCATGGAAATCAGCTCGCGACGAACTAGGTCATTTACCGCGTATATATCAGTTCCACAGATCATGATATTGCCTTGGGTTGGTTTGAGCTGTCCTCCTAAAATAGAAAGCAAGGTAGTTTTACCTGTTCCAGATGGGCCGATGATGCCATAAAGCTTGTTTACTTGGGTAGGTTCGACTTCGAGATGTAGTTTGTGATTTTCAAAGACTTGGGTTTTTTCACCATAGTCAAAGTGTAGGTTGTTGGTAATTACTGAGAGTTTTTGAGTCATAGGTTGTTGTTATTTTTTAAAATAATTTTGAATAAATTCTTGTGGTTTTATAATTTTGGTATTGTAGTAGTTTGAAATTGATAAAAGATCTTTGTCCAGAGATAAAATGAATTGCGTTTCGGTTTGTTTTGCTAAATGTAAAAATTTGTCATCATTAGGATCTCTTGAAATTACCAGACTGGCATCTTCCACAACAAAAAACTGTGCATTGTATTTGTACCAAGCCATAAATTGAGCGACTTTTTTAGATTTAAAACTTGGATGATTTTTGATTCTAGGATCTGATATTGAATTTTGTAATTCTTGAAATATTTCTGAGCTACAAATCAGTGATACCTGTTTTTTTATTGCTAATTTGATAATGTTGTCTACATAACTGACTTTGGTATTTAGAAAATGACTTATTATAACCGAAGTGTCCAATATAAGTGTATTTCGAGTCATTACTTTTTAAGTACATTATTCCAAAAATCAAACATTTCAGCTTCGTTTTCGGTTTTTTCTTTGGTGATACCAATCTCGTCACTCTTCCATTCTTCTAGGTTTATACTATTTAATAATACTTTTTCTTCGTCACTCAAAGTCGGTATGATTCTCTTTATCTTACTTCTACGGATTGTTTTTGCAGCTTGAGAAATTGCAAGTCTGACTTTTGAGGCATTGTCCAAAATATCATACTCTTCTTCAAGAGTTTCCCAGTCTCTTTGTAGGATTGGGTCAAGTGCCAGAGTAAATTGAAGTTTTTTTGTAGTGGACATATTTTTACTGATAATTACTTAATTATTTTGAGTTAAAATTGCTTTTTTGTCAAAATCTTCTGCAAGCACAGGAAAGGTCTGTCGACCGAAATTTCTCACAAAGTCAAATAGATCTCTGATATTCGAGATGTATTCAGTTAAATTTTTTACCTTAAGTCCAATTTTTAAAATATTCTGTGTGCCTCCTGTATAAGCTAAAACTATAGAAATGGCTAAAATAGGACTCAAAACGCCTTGCATCATTTGGTTAAAAATCATCGATGCAATGACTAAGATGCTAAAGATATGAATTGAGCGAGAAATACCATTTATAGAAACTGCCGTTTGCCACGCATTCCCAATTTTAATAATGCTATCGTTTGAGGCAGATTTTACTTTTTGGATTTGTTCATTTGAAGCATAAATAGCTCTAATAAACGGAGCCTGTAATAATGTTTCTACAGCCAGGGCTTTTAGCTTATCCTCAGATTTGATCCGCTTTGAATTAAACACTTTATTTCTGATGAAGTATGATGTTATATTAAAGACAGTGATTAAGACCAGAAAAAAGAGACTTATAAGTCCCAAAACCCAACTAAAAATAAACATCGTAATTGACACAGCTATAAGACTAGCTAGTGTACCAACTATTTCTTCAGTTATTAGATCAGTAACACCAATATAAGCACTGGAACCTCTGCTGATTTTAGAGATTATTTGACCGCTTGATTTTATGGAATGATTTATTGGGTCAACTGTGAGAAAAAATTTGTTAGCGTTAAACTCAATACTTGTGGTAATTTTTAAAATTGAAATATTTTTCTGCTTTTCTATGATATTGTGTGTCCAAGTATCTAAAAACATCATAAATACAATAGTTAAAAGTAAAATATAATTTTGTGTTGTAAACGAAATACCAACTAAAATTGGGAAAATGACTATAAATATGCTACCAACTATTTCAGATAAAATTACTAAGCTTAAAGTTGTTTTCTGTTTCAAAAAAATGTACCACCATGGGTTATTAAAATTTAGATCTAAGATTTCAGCTTTGTATTTGAGTTTTTCATTTCTGTCTACAAATTTGTAGACTTTTTCCTGAAACATTGGATTGTCGTAAAACATAGATTAATTTTTATGGAAAAAATGTTTAATGTCTCAAAGCTTAGTTAAAAAGTACAGAATTAATTGGTGCAATACATAAATTTGGGTCAAAAAATAAACCTGTGTAACAAATTTACAAGGTTTTTCAAAAATCGAGTTTAAAAATCGTTAGTATCAGCGTTTTTAGACTTATCTGATTGCTATATTTTAACCCAACTTGCGTGTAACTTTTCAAAAAGTACAAAAATAGAGAGATTGATTGTACATGACTACAACATTATCTCTCCAAGAACAAGTTAAAATTATTAAAAGCATGATAGTCAAGATTTTAAA
>Ga0316610_1000129_pt1 | contig 21055 bp, 10 predicted proteins | sample MIS2017111B_MG_FD_207677 | JGI IMG/M metagenome (GOLD analysis project Ga0316610, IMG submission 207677) | Microbial mat bacterial communities from Middle Island sinkhole, Lake Huron, Michigan, United States - MIS.2017.111B | ecosystem: Environmental > Aquatic > Freshwater > Lake > Sediment... | reverse complement strand
TAAAGATACCTGATACACCTCCTACTGGAATAGTATTACAGGTAAGGGTAGTACCTGTTCCTGTTACGGTACATGGTGTTGGAGTAGCACTTGTTCCTATTCTAATATTTATACTTCCTGTTAATAAGTTTAAGTTTACGTTTGTTGTTATAACACAGGTTACATTCGTGTTTATGTTCGTTGGTGTTGGTGAACAAAGCATTGATGCTATATCTGAAATTTCTATTGGTTTCAGTTGGTATTCGTAGCCGTTGAGGAGATTGAAAGATTGATTTATTCCATCAACAATATTAACATTTACCAAACCAGCGGCATGAGCAGGTGTGAAAGCTGTTATAGTTGTGGGGTTTACTAGAGTAATAAAGGTTGCTGCTAAGCCATCGAATGTAAAAGATATTCCTTGTCCTCCGCCTACATTTACATTTCCAGTGGTGTATGGAAGTTCGTCATCTCCGATAAAAGTTGAAGTACTGAGCCAAATTCCGTGACCAAGCTGGCCTGAGTTGTTCGTTCCCCAACAAATAACATTTCCTGTTGTAAGAAGAGCACAAACATGATATGCTCTTGTGCTTATCTGAGTTATGGTACCACCCACATTTACATCACCAGCGGTATATGGAAGTTCGTCATCGCCAATGTTGTCTGTGTTTCCATAACCAAGTTGACCAAAATCGTTATTTCCCCAACATCGTGTGTTACCTGTTGTAAGAAGAGCACAGGTATTCTCATACCCTGTTGAAATTTGAGTTACCGTTCCACCAACATTTACATTTCCAGCTGTGTATGGAAGTTCGTCATCGCCAATGTTGTTTGTGTTTCCATAACCAAGTTGACCAAAATCGTTATTTCCCCAACATCGTGTGTTACCTGTTGTAAGAAGAGCACACGTATGCCCTGCCCCTGCTGAAATTTGAGTTACAGTACCACCCACATTTACATCACCAGCGGTATATGGAAGTTCGTCATCGCCAATGTCGTTTGTGTTTCCGTAACCTAAAGTACCACCAAAACTATTAAACCCCCAGCACCGTACATTTCCTGTTGTAAGAAGAGCACAAACATGACCTTGACCTGCTGAAATTTGGGTTACGGTACCACCTACATTTACATCACCAGCGGTATATGGAAGTTCGTCATCGCCAATGTTGTCTGTGTTTCCATAACCAAGTTGACCAAAATCGTTATTTCCCCAACATCGCACATTTCCTGTTGTAAGAAGAGCACACGTATAATTCCAACCTGCCGCAATTTGGGTTACCGTTCCACCAACATTTACATCACCAGCGGTATATGGAAGTTCGTCATCGCCGATGTTGTCTGTGTTTCCGTAGCCTAATTGACCATACCCATTATACCCCCAACAGCGTACATTTCCTGTGGATAATAATGCACAAGTATGTGCCTCGCCTGATGAAATTTGGGTTACCGTTCCACCCACATTTACATCACCAGCGGTATATGGAAGTTCGTCATCGCCGATGTTGTCTGTGTTTCCATAACCAAGTTGACCGAAGCTACCAAAGCCCCAACATCTTACATTTCCTGTAGACAGTAGTGCACATGTATTGTCGTAACCTGATGAAATTTGAGTAACAACTGCCCCATCAGAAAATATACCATTATTAATAGTTGCTGTTACAAATGTACCACCAGTTGTTGGACCAACGGTAGGATTAATAGTTACATATGGAGGTATTCTTACATCAATATCATTTCCATTTGCATAAGTAAGTGGATCTGTTGAAGTACTGAATTGACTGGTAAAGATACCTGATACACCTCCTACTGGAATAGTATTACAGGTAAGGGTAGTACCTGTTCCTGTTACGGTACATGGTGTTGGAGTAGCACTTGTTCCTATTCTAATATTTATACTTCCTGTTAATAAATCTAAGTTTGTGTTTGTTGTTATAACACAGCTTACATTCGTGTTTATGTTCGTTGGTGTTGGTGAACAAAGCATTGATGCTATATCTGAAATGGTTATTGGTTTAAGTTGGTATTCGTAGCCGTTGAGGAGGGTAGATGTAGCAGATAGGCTATTTGTTGCGTCAACATTCACAAAACCAGCAACGTGAGCAGGTGTAGTTACAGTTGCTTGAAGTGGTGTATTTATAGATGTTATATTCCCCGAAGTCCCACCTAAAAGAATAGAATTGTTAGCTGGTGTAAAATCGGTAAAGAATGGAATTTTTCCGCCTAACCCTGAAAGAGAGGTAAAACTATTTGTTGCAGTATCTAACGTTGCAAGATAAGAATCACCTTCCGCAGTTGCTGAATATGAATAAGAGCCTACATTAAATGTTCCCGTTGCTCCGCCAACTATTGCTAACTTACCTGTTGAATCAATAGAAATATCCCTAGCTGTTTCATTTCCTGCAACTCCATTTGTTTGAATTACATCAGATAGATTTCCATTAGAAAGATTTATTTTTGTAATAATAATATTCATGAAATTATTTACCCCTGTTACAGATGTTCCACCTAAAGAAAAAGTATCACCCCCAAATACACTGGTAGATAAATACCCTGTTGAACTGTCAATTATTTTCATACCACCTGAATAGTAATATGTTGTTTGACCAAGTGGTTTTGCCCACACCCAATTTCCATCGGTGTCTGATTTTGCAATATAATGCTGAGCTTTATTAATAGTTCCATTATAAAAACTATTGGTAAGAATTCCTGCTGAATCAAAATTAAGTTGAGTACGGTAAAATCCACCCATTACATAGGCATCTCCAGAATTATCGGTATATACTTTATTACTAAACGCTTGATCACCAAAACTATCAGCACCATTATTTCCAATATCCTTTAACCACACCCAATTTCCGTTTGAATCTGCTTTTGCTAAAAACGCATTGTATCCAGAACTAGAAATTAAACTAATAGTTGTTGCACCAAATGTAGTACTATTATTGTAATGTCCAGAAATATACACAGAATTATCAATTGGGTTAACTGCAATTCCACCAATATAATCGAAAGATGACGCTCCACCACGATTTACCCACACATAATTTCCATTTGAATCAATTTTTGCTATAAAAATATCGGTCAAACCTTCTGATGTAAGAATTGTACCACCAAAATCTACAACATTATTGAAAAATCCCACAATATAAATATTTCCAGAGGTATCAATATCCATGCCTTGAATTTGCTCTCCATCAATACCACCCATTTTCATTGACCAAATCCAGTTTCCATTTGAATCAAGTTTGGAAACAAACCCCTCTTCGCTTCCAGCACTCATTAACGTAGTACCTCCAAACGATGCTTCGCTTCTGAAGTATCCTGAAACATATAGGTTATTACTTGAATCCATGACTATTGAGATACCTCTGTCATTCCCTGCTCCACCAGCATTTCTTACCCATAATGGGTTTCCTGCTGAATCGTATTTTGCAATAAAAATATCTTCGCCACCATATCCATTGATATAATTTGAACCAAACTGCACAGTACCAAAGCTATTTCCGATTACATAGGTGTTATCCGAGCTATCGTGAATAACTTTAAAGTTTCTATCTGCACCGGTAATTGAGCTAAAATCAGCAACCGTTGTTGTACCGCCCGTAGTTGGCCCAAACGCTGGATTCATTGATGTAAGAGCTGGCAGCGGACTTACAAAAATTGATTCGGCAACCCACCGTGTACCCCCACCAGAAGCTGAAACGTCAACATCGTAAGGATTAATTGAAGGGGTTGAATTGGTAAAACTACACGACGCAGTTGTATCAGTGTAAATAATAGAAGGTGTAGTACAGCTACCAGCTGAGGTTGAAAAAGTAAGTGTACCAACCCTATCTGCAGGGAATGTTGCGGTACATGTTGGTGTTACTGTTAAGTAGCCTGAATGAGGTGTACAAAAAATGGTAAGTAAATCATCAGAAACAATATTATATGCACGATACTCGTAGCCGCCTGCAAGTGTATAAGCACTACCGTTAGAATTTGTTACAATAACATCTTTAAACCCTGGTGAATTTGGTGGAGTAGTAAATGAAAGTTGGCCTGAAGAAAGGTAGTTTGCAATAACTTCAATACCGTCTATTTTAATTGAAGTATTGTTTGGAACCCAACTTGCATTGAATCCATCTTGACCTCCATTTGAAGTAATGGTTTGTCCACCTACTCCAATGCTATCAAAATATTCTCCAGCGATATATAATTTACCATTATATTCATACAACGCACGGACCTGATTTCCACCTACTCCACCAACTGCTAGTTGCCCACCTGTTCCACCAATACCTGCAAGTTGAACTAAATTCCCTGAAGTATTGTATTGAGCAAAAAATGCGTTTGTTCCGCTGCCGCTAATAGTATTACCAGCACCATCGGTAAGCGAGTATGCGTATACACCACCAATCCAAATACTATCGTTACTATCTATAAAAATGTCTCGAGAAGTTCCAAGATCAGGTGATGCTAAACCACGTGCCCAGTTAAATGTACCAGAATTCTGGTCTAATTGTGCCACGTATACGGTAGAACCATATGCATTTCCAGCAACAGTATAAGGCCCAAATGTTCCTTGGGTACTTCCAAAATATCCTGTAACATACACATTCTCATTTGAATCGAGTGCAATACCATATGGTAAATCTACATAATAGGTTAACGCACCACTTGAACCGTAGTCAGTTGCCCATATTTCGTTTCCATCGTTATCAAGCTTAACTACAGCTGCGTTTCTATATGCACCTGCATTATTTGAAGTAAGTGTTGTACCACCAACCTGCATTGTTCCAGCAAGTGGCATTACTGCGTATACATGCCCACTCGAATCAACTTTCACGCCAGTAGTAAAACCGTTATAGTTTGCCGTTCCACTTTCACCATAATTTTTTACCCAAATGAAATTTCCGTTTGTATCTAATTTTGCAATAAAGTTATCTCCATTATTTCCAATAATTGTAGTGTTTATTCCACCAAAAGATGGTGAAGTACCTGCAACTCTTCCACCCATAAAAATATTTCCAGCAGCATCAACGCCTCCAACAGTTGCGTACTGTAAAGGAAATAAGTCTGAAGTAAATACGTTAGCTACTGTACCACCACCTTGAACAGCCCAAATAAAACTACCGGTATCTTTATCAATCTTTGTTATAAAAATGTTACTACCTGCCCCACCAGATAGTGTTGTTCCACCAAAAGATGCTGTTCCACTAAAGTAACCTCCTAAAATCAAGCTATTATCATTAGCATTATTCATTAACGATTGCTTTCGATGGAAACCATCATTGGTTGTACCACCTGCCCGAACCGCCCAAATAAAATTCCCATTTGAATCTTTCTTAGCAACGTAAATATCTTGGTCTCCATCACTTGTTAACGTTGTACCTCCTAGTGTTATACTGCCACTAAATTCACCAGCAACATATTCACCTGTTGAATCTACCACTAACCCTCGCGATCCGTCATAACCTGTACTTCCTGTTGTAGTAATTTGTTGATATTGCCCAGAAACAAACCCAGAACCATACACATTTACATCCGTACCACCAGCTGTTGGACCAAAATTTGGACTAAGATATGATATTGAAGGCCCTGGTAAATCGGTTGATGTCCAATCAGCACTAAACCCAGAAAATTGATTTGCACCATCACTACTAAATACTAATAACAATATACCAGAATCGGCTGTTACACTTGAAGGAATACTGTTTCCAGAAAATTCTCCTAGTAATGTTCCGTTCGTGGTTAACCCATCGTAAACTCGTACAAAATCAGTGCTGCTTTCTGTATCAAAAGCTGAAAAATTTAGGGTTACACTATCACTATTTGTTGGCGAAATAACCCACTGACACAACGAATTTGCAGAATATGGATTTGAACCTGAATTAAATGTTCCTGTGGAACCAATATAAATCCAACGCCCTTGTGGTGATGCACTACATCCACTTGCTACTGGTGGTTGAGTACTTGTCCAACTAGATAAAAACCCAGGAAACTCAGCACTTCCATCGCTAGTAAAAGTAATAAACATTGATCCAGAGTTTGCTGTTAGCGTTACATTACTATACTGCCCAGCATATTGTCCAAGCTGAGTTCCAGTCGCGTCAGTTCCATCATAAACTCGAACGTAGTCAAAATTGTTTTCCGTATCAATTTGAGAAAAATCAATCGTTACAGTATCTGCTCCAGCTGGACTTATAAGCCAGCTACAATCTGAATTTGAAGCATAACCATACAAATTAACATTTCCTGTTGCATCTGTATATGTTTGTGCTCCGTTACATCCAAATCCTACTGCAGCAGTATAGTTTGCCACAAAACCTGTAAAATTATTTGCACCATCAGTAGTAAATCGAATATACATTGACCCAGAGCTTGCAGTTACGCTACTTGGAATACTGTTTCCAGAAAATTCTCCTAGTAATGTTCCGTTTGCGTCAGTTCCATCATAAACTCGAACGTAGTCAGCATTCAACTCTGTATCGAAAGAGGTAAAATTCAACGTTACTGAAGAAGCCCCACTTGGATTAATAAGCCAGCTACAATCCTGATTAAAAGTATAATTACCACCTGAATCTACAGTTCCTGTTGGACTGTTCAAAGAAGTATTTCCACTACAACTTAATGTTGGAATAGCCACCGCGGTAAGTACTACAGTATCAGTGTTGTATGTTGCTGAAACTTCAACAGGCTGACTGCCATTCATAAATATTTGGGTTGATCCATTTGGTAAGTTTCCAAATTCACCAGAAATTGAATAGCCATTTATAGCCTGAATAAGGGTAATTTGCTGCCCAACAAAAGTTCCAAAATACGATAAATCAAGAGTGGTACCATTCAAATCTAAATTAGATCCTGTAATAGTTGTTTGATTCGAACTCCAGCTTCCCAACGAGTTATTTATTCCATTATTGAAGTTAATACCAAAAACGGTTAAATTTCCAGGTCTTTGTTGAATAGAACCATTATTATTAATTTCTATTGGAAAATTAGGTACTGTTAAATTACCAAGTGCCCAAATATTACCATAGTCAATGGTAACCTGACCATTAAAGAAAGAATCAGATCCGTAAGGAATATACATAGTACCACTAGCTATTGTTAAGCTAGTATCTATATTTTTCCCAAAATCTATACTCCAATTTCCATTTTTAACAAACGCTCCTGTTCCGTAAATATTTCCGTTAAACGTGTAATTAATATAGTCACAACCAGAAGAAAGTGTGTACCCCGCTTGAATATTTATATCTCCATCTCCTTCGATTCTACAGGTTGTTACATCGGCAGAGAAGAAAAATGGATTGCCTCCAGTTGTTGTAATTCCTGTTGTTACATTTAACGTATTCCCTGAAAGAGTATAGCTATTTGTTGCTAAATTTTCCACAGTTACTGAGTCTACCGTTAATCCAGAAATATCGTTATTTAAATCATAACTTGACGCTACATCAGGAAAAATAAGATTCCTACCATTTACAGGTACTCCGCCACATCCGCTCCAGTTACCAGCGTTGCTCCAATCAGCACTATTATTTCCAGTCCAAGTACAGTTGTTAGTTACCAACCCAGTCATGGTTACAATAATATTGTCGGTATTATACTGAATAGAGGCTTCAATATTAGTACCTCCATTCGGAAATATTCGAGTTGTTCCTGCTGGCCAGTTAGCAAATTGTCCTGAAATAGTATGACCGTTGGTTGTTTGAATTACCGTTACTTGCTGACCAACACTTGTACCCCACCAAGACATGTTGTAAGTAGCATTTGTAAGATCTAAATCTGAGCCTGATACGGTGGTGGTATTATTTCCAAAAGTGGCATATTCTGAGGTAGCTCCTGTGTAAAAGTTTAGTCCGTAAACTTCAGTAGTAGAACCAGATAAATGCTGGAAAGACCCGTTATTTATTTCTATAGGATAGTTTAAAAATGTTGAATCTGCTCCAAAAAGCCATAAAATAGCTCCGTTATTAAACGATACTTGATTTGTGGTATTTAAACTTCCTGGATTGTTAACGGTGGTACTACCAGCATCAAACACTAAAATCGTATCAATGTTCGAATCTATACTCAAATCCCCAGAATTATTTTTTACAAAAGTACCACCACCGTGAATATCTCCACTAAATGCGTAGTTAAAATTGCCATTACAACCAGATGAATAAATTAATCCAGTATTAATAGTAATGCTACCGTTCCCTTCAGTCCTACACGTTGTTACATTCGTATTATAAATAAAATCATAAGTACCAGCTGAAGTGGTTATTCCTGTTGTAACGTCTAAATCATTTCCAGAAAGGGTGTAAGCTTGAGTATTTAAAGCCGAAACTGTTATTGTGCTCAAACTAACCCCTGGAATATCGTTATTTAAATTGTAGCTATCAGCCACATCAGGAAAAACTAAATTATCACCTACTTCAGGAATACCACTGCCACTTGGACAGCTAGACCAATTTCCAACATCACTAAAATCTGCACTATTTGTACCAATCCAAACACATGTATTCCCTGCTGCCTTCGCTTCACGCCCTCCGTTGACCAAATTTCCTGAAAAAAATAAAGCGGCCACAATAACAAAAACGGTACCTGCTAAGGCAAAAATAGAAACAGCATGGTTGCGTTTTCTTAAATTTCTTAAATTTGGTACCCGCAAGTCACTCCAAAATGATTGTTTAGGCATGTATTTTGTATTTGTATTTTTTTACTGATACAGACGATTCGTGCTTGAATTACGCCTTAATATCAATTAAGTTGAATGAATAACATATAGTTATATACTTATTTTAGTTTATTCTCAATTCATTATATCTTATATTTCTTGTTTTAACAACTTTTTAACAACTAAAAACCCCAGGCAAAACCTGGAGTGAATAATAGTGTAGAAGATGTTGATATGAAAAAACAACTTTTTTTAGCTTTTCTTGTTTCTCTTTCGAAGATTTGGATCGAGGTAACGCTTACGAATACGAATATTTTTAGGAGTTATTTCAACCAATTCATCATCACCAATGTACTCCAAAGCAAGTTCTAAGAACATAATACGATGAGGTGTTAATGTTAAAGCTTCATCAGTAGACTTACTACGAACGTTGGTAAGCTGCTTTCCTTTACATGGGTTTACTTCTAAATCTTCACCTTTAGCGGTTTGACCAAGAACCATTCCCTGATATACGTCAACTGCTGCTGGAACAAATAATACCCCGCGTTGTTGTGCGTTGTAAAGTGCGTATGCCATGGTTGTACCATTTTCTGTGCTGATAATACTTCCATGGTCAGATTCAAGCTGAGCTGAAATTGCAGGAGCGTATTGATCAAAAAGAGTATGCATTACAACTGTTCCTTTTGTTGCGGTAAGTAAGTAAGATTTCAAACCAATAATGGTACGAGTTGCCATTTTAGCTTCAAAATGGAATTCAGTGTTTGCCTCATTTGGAGACATATCAGTCATATCTGCACCACGTTTTCCTAATTCTTGCATTACTGAACCTTGGTATTCCTGAGGAACATCAATTTCAACAATTTCAAATGGTTCTTGTTTTACCCCATTTACTTCGCGGAAAATTACTTGAGGACGACTTACTTCCATTTCAAAACCTTCACGTCTCATTGACTCGATAAGTACCGATAAGTGAAGTTCTCCACGACCTGATACGATAAATTTTTCACTTGATTCAGGATGAGGTAATACACGCAGAGCTACGTTTGTTTCCAATTCTTTCATCAATCGTTCACGAATTTGACGAGAAGTTCCCTTTGGCCCTTCTTTTCCAGCAAATGGAGAAGTATTTACTCCAAATGTCATTTGAATTGTTGGTTCGTCAACGGTTACACGTGGAAGAGCAACAGCAAAATCAGGTACTGAAATGGTATCACCAATTCCAATTTCTTCAAACCCAGCAACCATTACAATTTCCCCAGCTTCAACACGTTCTTCTTCTTTCAAACCAAGTCCATCGAAGGTAAGCAATGATGAAACTTTTGCAGAAATTTGTTTATTTTCTTGAACAGCAACTACTTGCATATTTCTTTGAATATACCCAGAACTTACTCGACCAACTGCCATTTTTCCTTTGAAAGAATCGTATTTAAGAGACAATACTAAAATTTGAAGTGGATTTTCAACGGTAGAAGTTTCACCAGCATTTCCAACCTGAGGAGCAGGAATGTATTCAATAACTTTATCTAAAAATGGAGTTAAGTCAGCTTCTAACGCATCTGGTGCGTGTCCAGCTTTTCCTTGAATTCCACTTGCAAAAATGGTAGGGAACATCATTTGATGATCGTTTGCACCAAGGTCTAAAAATAAATCTTCAACTTTTGAAAGAGCACGAGCAGGATCAGCAGCTGGCTTATCTACTTTGTTTACAATTACAATAATTGGAAGACCAAGCTCAATAGCTTTTTTCAACACAAATTTTGTTTGAGGCATTGGCCCTTCTTGTGCGTCAACCAGAAGTGCAACTCCATCTACCATACGTAATGTTCGCTCAACTTCTCCTCCAAAATCGGCGTGACCTGGGGTGTCAACAATGTTTACTTTGTATTCTTCGGTTGAGTTTTTTGGTGTGTAGTAAATACTCGCATTTTTTGCTTGAATAGTAATTCCACGTTCACGCTCTTGATCCATGTTATCCATGATTAAATCACCCAACGAATCAACGTTGCGAATTTCTAATGTTTGGCGAATAAGACCATCAACAAGAGTAGTTTTTCCATGGTCAACGTGAGCGATAATCGCGATATTGCGAATTCGAGATGCATTAAACTGAGACATATTTCTAGCTGTACGCACTTTTCCCATTTTTGTCAATGTAATTTGAAGAGTAAGTAAAATTCCCTGCCTAGTGGAGGAGTGACGAGTGAAGCTTGACGAAGTGATTTATAAAAAATCTTGATACGATAATTTGATATTTTTACTTGACTATTATAAATAGTAATTATAAATAATAATTATAAACAGTATTTCAAAGTTATTTTTATGTCCAACCTTCAACCACAAGAAAATACTCAACCAAATCTAACTACTGAAGTCTTGTTTTCCAAAGTGGCAGGCATTATTGATTCTGGTAGGGAAGAAGCGAGCCAAGCTATTTACAATGCCATGACCAAAAGCTATTTTTTGATCGGTAAAGAAATTGTGGAAGATGAGCTAAATGGAAATGACCGTGCTGGATATGGTAAACAGCAATTACAGATTTTGTCTGAAAGGTTGACTTTACGCTATGGTAGAGGTTTTTCGGTAAGGAGCTTAAGAGAAATAAAACGATTTTATACAGAGATCCAAAAACGGCAGACGGCGTCTGCCGAATTCAAACCTACTCTTTCTTACTCTCATTATTTGCTTTTATTAGATAGAGACGAACCACAAAAAACTTTTTATGAGCAATATGCTATTGAAAATAAGTTGACCTATAAGACGTTAAAAAGAGTAATGCAAACAGGCTTGTATGAAAGGACTTTGGCAAATAAAAATCTAAAATTAGATCAAGATCAAACTGAAATTACTCCAACAAATACAGCTTTAACTATTTTCAAACAAAATCCTATTGTTCAAGATCCAATTGTGTTAGATTTTTTAGGTTTCAAAGAAAATGAAGCTTTTTTGGAAAGTGAACTAGAAAAACGCATAACAGATAACATTGAAAAGTTTTTATTAGAAATGGGACGTGGTTTTGCTTTTGTGGGCAGACAGCAAGCGATAGCAATTTCAGGCAAATATTTTCATGTAGATTTAGTTTTCTACAACTTCACCTTGAATTGTTTTGTATTGATTGATTTGAAACGAGCTTTGATTGATCACCGAGATATTGGACAGATTTCAATGTATGTAAATTATTACGACAAAGAAGTTAAAAAAGATACTGATTTACCAACTTTTGGAATTGTGCTTGGTAGCGATAAAGATAATGCAGTAATGAAATATGCTATTGGAGAAAACAATCAAATTTTTGCTTCCAAATATTTAACGTATTTACCTACTGAAGAGCAATTAAATGAGTTGGTACAAGAGGCAAAAAGTGTGGTAGAAAGAGAAGGAAAGGCAGAAAAAGACAATCACTGATTATCCAATTCAAAAAACAACAGAAGGCTTCTGGCGAATTAAAATTTTACGAAATGTAAGATAAAAATTTTGAAGTTGGTCTTTTATTTAAAATAATTTAACGAGGGCTAACCCCACTCCCCCCGCTGCGAATAAGTCCTGCTGGTTTTATTATTCGGTAAATTACAGGTCTAGTTACAAACCTTCTTGTGCTAGCAAAAGATACTGTTTGAGGAGAGAGCGTATTTGATGTTTGCGATTGCACTATTTCTAGCCAATCTTCTTTGATATTATTGGTTATATCTGGGTCTATTTGAGTGCCTTTAACCGAAAACTTATAATTATATTTTCCTGCTGGTGTTTGCTGAATTGTGCCTTGAATATGAACAGAAATGCTTTCACCACTTTTTATTTCATCAATAGGAATGGCAAGTTCCAAAAACCCATTTTGACTGCTCACCACAGGGCTAATTTGAAGCGTGCCAATTTGGACTGTTTGGATGTTCAAAAACAAGGGAAACTGATAGCGAAGAACAACCGCAGTTGATGTGTCGGGGCCATTGTCGGTTACATTTATGGTGTAGTTGATGCGATCGGAAACATGGAATTGAGACTGTGACAGAGGAGCAATAGCAAGAGATAAATCGGCTTGAATAGGCTTTTTATATGTTATTGTACACGCCGTAGAAGGGTCGGTATTCGATAACAAAACCACCTGCCCTACACTATTCACTCCTTCAACTTTCCAAATAAACTCATCTTCCGTTTCAATATATCCATTTATTCCGTAAAAATTGGTTGACAAATAGGTTGAATATCCCGTTGGTAAAGTGCTTTTTGAAGGATCGTTCGGGTAAAAAAGATAGGTTGATTTTGTTTGTTTCAATGTTGCTGGATTGTTGGTTGTAACTACGCTATATTCGGTAATTCGATAGAAAATGGCGTTTGGGTCGTTCGCAAAACGCATGTTAATAGATGAAAAAATGCTTGAACCGATAATAACCGATTGGTCGCTCGTTATCGAACCACAATAACCGTCGAAATTGGCAGTATTTCCGTTTGGGTTCCCAGCTATTTGTTCTGCAGTAATATAACTTTGAGGTAATTCAATAGGTACTGGTGGAAGTGGCAGAACATTCGTTTTTCCCTTCGTATAATCTACAGTTTCTCGGTTTTCCCATTGCTCGGAAGCGTCAATTATTCGTGCTGTTGATTGACCATTTGTTGGGTATTCATTCGAGTAAACAGTTACTTTATCGATTAGCACTTTTGACGAATTGTATAACAAAACTGATTCCGATTCACCTGTTTGCACACTATCATTCAACCAGCCACTTCCTCGGGTGCACACCACAAAACCACCAACTGGCACTTTTAAGCCAGAAATAAGGTTTTCGTTTGAATCAAAAACTTGAGTATTGGTTGTGGTAATATTCACTTTTGTGCCTAAACCATCGGTAAAATACCAACCCGTAATATCAATTTCTGCACCCAAATTATTGAATAATTCAACCCATTCTTTCAACGGAGTTTCAGTGGTATCTTTCACCGAAAATTCATTGATAAGTATTTTATGTGGATCAAACGGTTGCGGGTTATTATCGACCAAAGGAAGATACATTTCATCGTTATCAATGGGTGTTGGAGTTGTAATAACTTGATTATTTTGTGGTGATGAGACAGGTTGGCTAATATCTGATTGATCTTCAGTAGATGGCAATTGAGAAGTTTGCTGAGTTTGTGATGGATTTTTTAGCACAATTTCATGCTGACCTTCATTTAATGGCGGGGTTATTTCAGGTTGAGTGGGTTGAATTTCAGGAGCTGGAGGAACAATTGGCTGATTTTCAATAGGATTTGGTTCAACTGGAGGCTGCGGAATTTCAACTGGTGGAGGAGTTATCGGTGGTTGAGCAACTGGTGGCGTAATAGATTCCAACACTGTATTTTGTGATGAAATGGAACTATTTTGACTATCTTGAGTATTTATAGATTCAGCAAAAAGATTTATTCTAAGACCTAAAGAACCTACAAGGCAAAAAACAGTTGCTATTACAAACGTATAGTATAGTACACGTATTTTGTTATAAAACATAAATCAACCTATTGTGGTTGAAAATATTATTCTTTTTGTCAAATAAAAACAAGTATATAACTAATGTTTGATAAACACTGAGCAAATTATGCCAATTAAAATTCCCCTCGTGAGGGGTGCCCAAAGGGCGGGGTGGATCGATTACACTAATAGATCACTAAACCTCACCTGGTAGTTCCTTTTCCTCCTCTTCGCGTTCCCTTGTTTGTTTTGCTTTTTGCCATTCTTCCCAACCAATCATTACAATAGCACAAGCAGGAATAGAAAGAACTGCTCCAATAATACCAGCCAAACTTGATCCAATCATCAACGAAATAATAACTACAACAGGGTCAAGCCCTACCGATTTCGACATAACACGAGGAATAAGAAAATTTGCCTCAACTTGCTGAATAACAAAGAAAAATACCGCAACTAACACCGCCTTTAATGGATCGGTAGCAAGGGTGATGGCAAAAACTACTGCAAAAGAAACAATCGCTCCAACCATAGGAACAATATCTGCTAAGCCAGTAAGTACAGCTAATGGCAGGGCAAATTCAATACCAATTGCCGAAAAACCAATGTAACTTACCGTCCCCATAATTGCCATAAGAGTAAGCTGTCCAACAAGCCAAGAACTTAATTTTTCTTCACCACGACGAATAATATCAACGGTTTGACTTTCCCATTTTGAAGGAAGTAAATCGGTAATAAATCGACTCATTTTGTTCGGATCCATAACCAAATAAAAAAGTAATGTAACCGTAGTTATAACCGTAAGGAAGCCACCAAAAATTGATGCGGTGCCTAACAGCAAAAACTGTGAGACATTTGTAATTTGATTGGTAGATAAGTTTTGAAATTGCTGGGTAATAGTGTTTCCAAAGCCATTTGAAAAGTACGATTCAAGCCCAAAACGATTGATAACAATGTTAATATTTTCACCAAGTTTAAGAGATAAATCCGACCATTGTGAAGAAACATCCTGAATAATAACTTGAATTACAAGTACAGCAAAGCCAACTACAAACAAAATAAGCCCAAGTACCGAAGCAGCTCGGGGAATTTTGAACCGTTCAAGCTTATGAACAAAGGGTTTAAGAGCTGAGCTTAAAATAATTACAATAAAAAGAAGAAGTAAAATATCGCGGAGCACAAACGAGAACCAAAGTGCTGTGAGTATCATGATTATTTTAATAAATCTGCGAATTACAATATCGTTCAGAAACATAGAAAATTATTTGTTTAATAATATAAAATGATGATGAGAATGTCAATTATTCTACAAAAGGTTTACGTACCTTATTCCAACCATCACCTCGGCGACAAAGAAGATCGGTATCTTCAGGGTTTAATAATAAATGTTCAACCATTGATTCCAAGAAAATAGTATTTTGAGAACCCTTCAGCCACACCCAACTTGATGGACGAAGTGAAGTTTCATCGATAAGGGGTTTTAAATACCGAACCGATTCAGCAACTTTAAACAACTGTTTTTCAACTTGAATAAAGTACATTCCATTCTCACTTTTTGGAGTAGTGTCAGAATCTGCTGCAAGCCAAGATTTACCAACTAAATATACATTTTCAATAAAATCAGGATACTTTCGAGCCAAAGAAAGAAGGTAAACTAAAACCTCTTTATGGTAGCGAGGTGAATCGGCACCAAGTTCTCGCATTTCACCAAGAACAAGAAGGTGTTTGGGTGGAACAACTGGCTGAGTATTCTTTATTAAATGAGAATTTGGACGATATAAATGCTTGTCTTCTTCCGTTTTTTGATACTGACGATAAGCATCTTGATAGGAAACAATAACCTCTTCAAGCAAATCTAAAAACCCAACTACACTCGCAGGATCGGCATTGTAGGTGCTATCGACAAGTGTTGTATTATTTTTCCCAGAAAAAAGACTAAAACGACCAGAAGGCCACTGGGTTTTTCTTATAACATCAATAATGGTTGATTCAGCAATATTGAAATGAATTGCAACAAGAGCTGCGGTAGATACTGTTTTTGCAAATGAAAACGGCATTAAATATGAAGGGTTGGTAACAAATTTACCTTCAACAACTAACGAAAAATTCTTATCTCGAGCCGCTAACACATTGTGAACCTGTGAAGATCTGGACAATGTTTCCACAAAAGATGTGTTAATTGTTTGCAACGAAGTGGGTAAAATAAGAGCGGATGGATTTGTATGAATATATACCTGTTCAAGGGCTACATTTTTTTCTGCATCGGTTGCTTCTTTTTTGGTGAAAAGGGTAAGAAATTCAGCTGGAAGTCGACCACCTAATCGTACAATTTCAGCAGGGTTAAAAGGTGTATTAAAGCCTTGTGTATGTTCAGCCGTTACTGAAGTAACAATAAGAATTGGCTTTACTGGAGCAAACACCATATCGAACAAACAAGCCTCGCCAGCCGAGTCGATACCACATTCATAAATAACAATTGAATTTTCAGGAAAATCAGTACGAAGAGTAAGAATACTGAAAATGGTTCGCACAATAAATTCAATTCCAGCAATACGCTTGCGAGCACCTTCGAAACGAACAGAAAAACCACCTACAACCATAGCAAGACCAGTTATAGAGTTCAGTGATTGAGCTTTTTTCGCACCACTAAAAACATTCCATCCCGCTTCAGCAAAGATATTGTTCAGCAGCAACGTTTGCGAGGTTTTTCCCACCGTACCTGCAATAAGAATAGTAGGTAAATCTTTACCATATCTTTTTTTGTACTGAGCAGCAAACCGCCAAAAAAGAATTTTTGTAAGCCAAGTTACTATCCAACCACGCCAAGAAACCCCATTCATATCAATAAAATTAACGTAAACATTATATTAATAATACCATAGCGAAAAAAACTGTTTTTGACAAATATCTTGACAAATGATGGAAAAAACCTCTATTTGTGCTGTAAGATATTCAGATATATTTTCACATATTGGGCCTTTAGCTCATTTGGCTAGAGCGCTTCCATGGCATGGAAGAGGTGACCAGTTCGAATCTGGTAAGGTCCACCAAAAAAATAAAATACTCAAAAAATAAATATAACTAATCAATACTAGCTATCGAAATACTGTCATCCTGAATGTATTTCAGGATCTTAATATTTATGTGTTTCAGATATCTCATTTTGAGATGGTTTTACTATACACGAATATAAATCACTCAAAAGCTTTTTTTGATCGAGCTCGCAAAAATTCAAACAAACTTACATTCATTAAAATAAGTGCATAGCCATAAAAATAATTTTCCAGCGGCGTATTCCAAATATAAATGCCTGAAAAAAATTGACGAGGATACGGACCTACAATAAATCCACCAAACCAATATCTCCCATTAAGCCAATTATCTACAATTGTATGGAGTATGGTTGTGATAAACAAAAAAAGATAAAACCGTGGATTTTTAAGTAAATTTGTACGAAAAATTCTTAGATCAAGCAGAATTGCAACACTTAGCATTATTCCAACAAATACGGTATATTCAGGCATATCAAAATAGGTTAATTTTTAAGATCAGATTTTATATCATCACTCTGCAAAGTCATCTGTTTCCAAAACACCGACCAAGAAGAAAAATCGCGAATAATAGACCACACAAATAAACAGCAAAAAGGAACAATAAGGAAAAAAAGCGTTTCTTCAATTGGTAGATTTCCAATAAAAATTCCTAATGTGTATTGTTCATTAAAACTCCAATGCCCCCGTGCGGTTTGAACCATATCGGCAAGTATCCAAAAAAATGCAACGAATGGAATGGAAAAAAGCCAGATGGAGATGTCTTTTCGAAATTGAGCAGCTGGATGAAAAAGAGTGAATAAAACAGGGAAAAACGCTGATAATGAAAGTACAATGAGATACTCGAAATGATTCATATTCGTACAATGTTGATATTAAAACCTACTCTGTCAAGAAAATTCAAGGCCTTAAGCTTTACAAAAAAACTCATTCCTTGTACTCGATTAAGCAGTTCTGATTCATTTGATTTTGATCGATTATTTATCTCTGAATGTATCAATTATCAATAATAATGTATTATTAACCAACATGTTCGCTCTTAAAACTTTTAACCTGAGTACTTTTTTTGGGGCTGCCAAACAAACCAACTTTTTAGATTTCACGATAAGTGCTTTTGATGGTTTCGTTCTCATTTTGCTAGGTATTTTTATATGGAAGCAGCTTCAACAAAGAGGTGTTCAACGTAGTTGGTTGCTATGGTTTTTTACCGCAACGGTGTTGGTTGGACTTGCTCAAATTCGCCTGTGGCAAGGAAATATTGAATGGGTGTGGGTGTGGAAACTTGTTATTATTTCAGCCCGATTATGGGTAACAGTTGCAACCGCTCAACTTGTTTTTGTAACAAATGCGATGAATAAGATGTGGAAATATTTTTTCTTTGCCTCTCTTTTTTTTGCTCTCTTTTTTGATAAATTTTTACTGTATAATCCGCAACCAGCTTTTTTTGTAGGAATTATTGGAGTTCTCATTCTTACCTTGAATCAAATTCAAACACGATATAAATCGGTAATTTACTTGCTTTTAGCAGGATATTTTGCACTATGTTTCATTACTCAATTATGGCAAATAACAACTTCGCACAGTCTTGGTTTAAACTGGCTTGGTGAATCGGTGTTATCACTAGATACTCTTGGCGTTGCTCGTGAAAAAATAGGTAATTGGATGTTTTTACGAGGTTACGGTCTTGCTGAACATGCTAGCAGTATGGGCTTTATTGGCGAAATGGGTATGGTATTTTCTTCGATGTTGGTGAAACAAAATGAAGATAAACTACAACAACGTACTTTCTTTATTCTTACCACATTAGTTGCAATCCTCAGCCTTTCTCGCTCGGTATTATTCCTACTTTTTGTATTTGCAGCCGTGTATATTTTTACGCGTATAAAAAAGAGTTTCACAGTTCAAATAGCATTTACTTTAGGTTGTATTTTAATACTATCAGCCTTAATATGGCAAAGTGTGAACTTACGAGAACAGTCGAATGAAATGCGTATGGATGAGTTATCAATTTACACTTCCGCTTTTGAAAAAATGAATACAAGTGAAAAAATATTCGGCATTGGGCTTGGGCAATATCCCTATTTTTTACGCAGCCATTTTCCAGATGAAGAAATAAAATACTGGCAAGCCTACCCCGTTCACAACACTTTTTTAAATGTGGCAATTGATATTGGTATTTTACCACTTTTAATAATGATAGGTACGGCTTTTTGGATTGTTGACAAAAGTTCTCATTCTTCTCAGCATAGCAAAATAATACGCGATGCTTCAACCTCCACAGAAATCTAAAAAATCTCGATTAAATCGACAAAAAAACCGCACTTCTTATAAGGCGTACGCTTCAACTTACCAAGTTTCAAAAAAAAGGAGTAGTTCTGGATCATCATTTTTTACCAACATTTTTGGTGGATTTTTTACCTTTTTACCTTTTTTAAACAAGAAATCAGACGCTGCACGAAAACGGGAAAGTACATTATCTTCTCTTCGCTCTCAACAAAGTGGAAAATTTTCATCACAATTTACGAATAGTACTTCAACTGATGTAAAAGTATTTTTTGCAAAAAAAGAAGAACAAGACGTAAAAAATGAAACAGAGAATAACACAGGCGAAACAAGCTCAAATTCTAACAATGCAGATGCAAATAACGAACCGCAACCAATTCGCCAACATAAACATGTGGTAGATGAACATCTTACTAAAGTTTTTTTCCACAACCGTAACAACTCGGAAACAAATTCAGATAAAAAATCTTCTAAGCCACCTTTCTTTTCAAACCCAACTCAATGGATAAGTTCTTCCTTTTTTCAATCTGTGGAATTGTTAGATCAGCAGCGACGATATTGGTTCATGAAGTTTGGTATTTTAAAAAAAATAAATGTATTAATAAGCTCACTTCTTATTCTCATTTCCCTTCTTTTTATAAGCTATATTAGCTTTTTTGATACCTATTTTTTAGTAAAAAACTATCAAGTTGAATTTACGACAGAATCGTATTTAAGTGAACAAGATACCCAGAGTCTTCTTTTAACATTTTCTCAAAATAATCTACTTGGTATTCTGCCTGGAAATCAATTTTGGTATTTAAATAATCAACACCTTACACAGGCTGCACAAAGAAAATTTCCCGATATTCAATACGTATACATTAAAGAGAGGGTTTGGCCAAATACAGCGGTTCTTGTAGTTGCAACCCGCCCCATTTTGCTTACATTAAACATAAATCAAGATCAATATTGGAGAATTAGCCAAACTGGTGATGTACTTACCCGAGACGACATGCGATTAAAAGAACGCTTGGTTGCTGTAAAAAATGAAATTGTTATTAATAACAGAAATGTAGATGCTTTTAAAGAATATTCTTTTAAACAAGATAATATTCAAAAAGAAAAATTTTGGTTTATTGACTGGCTATGGCAAGAAATGGACACTATTGGTATTAAATACGCCCAAACCCAAATAGTAAGTTTGTATGATACTGACGTAATTGTACAAACGGCCGCAGGAACAGAATTGCGGTTCGATTCTCGGGCATTCTCTCGCTCGGCTCAACATCAACGACTTGTTTCAATTTTAAAAAATACCACCCTTGCAGATCAAGAAAAAGACAGTCAAATTCGCTATATCGATTTTCGCATTCCAGGAAAAGTATTTGTGTGCAGAAAGGATGCAGTGTGTAGTTAAAGCTGAAAAACCTGATACTTTTTTAATCTTAAGTTAAGATTTTTTGAAACAAATCTTGTTTAATTTCTTGCCACCAGTCTTGTACTAATTGATCCTGAGGGTTTTCAAAGCCATGCAATTTGGCAATTTCTGTAATAACTGCAATCGGTCTAGTAATTTTAGTATTTTTCCAATGTTCTAATTTCAATAAATGCCCTCTGTCTAAACTGGCAAGATAATCAGCTTTAGCATGCTGACAAATGGCTAAAAACATATCGTCTTTAGGATCG
>Ga0316610_1000126_pt1 | contig 21255 bp, 31 predicted proteins | sample MIS2017111B_MG_FD_207677 | JGI IMG/M metagenome (GOLD analysis project Ga0316610, IMG submission 207677) | Microbial mat bacterial communities from Middle Island sinkhole, Lake Huron, Michigan, United States - MIS.2017.111B | ecosystem: Environmental > Aquatic > Freshwater > Lake > Sediment... | reverse complement strand
AACAAGAGGGCTTGAATGTATCTCTTACTGACGGCTTGGAATTAAGTAACCTCGCTGAAAAAGATCTCACCACGGCTGGTCAAATTGCTTCTGAAATTTTAGAGCGTGCTGCTGGAATGGTTGCTGCCGAAATTGCTGCGGTTAATGCGTTATCTCAACAAAAAATGCCAACATCAAGTAAAACATTGTATTTAGCTGTTGAGGGAAGTGTATTCTGGAATGCCTATCGTTTTGCCGATGCAGTAAAAGCAATTCTTCACGAAATCAGCAACGAAGAAGTGGAAATTTTCCATGTAGAAAATAGCGGTATTCTTGGAACAGCAAGACTTGTTGGGTAGTGAGTGAAAGAAGGATGAGTTGATGAAATCTTCTTATCACAACATGTAGCGGCTATCACGGATCGCCATGTTAAGAATATATTTGTACAGGAGGGTCTACCCCTCCATTTTTAGATGAATGACCAACCTTCTAAAAAATAGAGTCCATTTTTACCGTCTGTATTTCAACTTTTTCCCCAATCTGAGGAGAGTCAAGTTCAACCTCCATTGTTTGGTGCAAGTTCTGATATTTCAACTTTTTCGTGTTCAATATCTGTAAAAAAATATCATTCGTAAGCCGCACATCGTTCATACAATAATCTATCAACGGGTACCAATTTTTATCCCAATAATAGTGCTTGTACGTTTCGTAACTATCAGTTTTTATGTCATCACTCAGGTTTGCTTTACACACGTCATTAAGCTTCAATTTATACCCAATTTTCTTCTCCAATTCAACCATAATGTCGTAATTGTTGGTACCCTTAATTAAATCCCAATCTGCATATTTTTGCAAAACAGGAAGGTCAAACCATAAATGATTATACCCAACAACCACATCTGCTTGTCGTAGTAACTCTAAAAAATCTTTTATATCATCTTCTAAAAACGCTAAATATTCACCAGTCCAGCTTAAATACGCACCACAAACGGAAACCCGAAATTCATTGGTATCAATTTTTTCCAACCGTGAAGGGCTGTATGTTTCAATGTCGAATGTAATGAAGTTCATACAAAAAACCTAAACCAAAAAAGCCAAAATAGTCAAGGTTTTGCCTCATCATTTTTTTTGACGATATCTTTTTAGTAGGCTATACTGAGTGTATGAATCAGCATGTCAAAAAGAGTTCTCAATCCAGTCCAGTGCTGGTTAAAAACAGTGTGTCTCAATCATCAACCCCTCTTCATTCACACCCCTCATTTCACCACCATTCAAATACTTCACACCACACCAGTCACTCTCCCGCATCTCATCAAAAAAAGGACTACCTTTCTTTTATTCATGCTGAAAAAATCTGGCATATAACATTGGTTACGGCTTTAGTTTTTTGTCTTGTTCTTATCAGCTTTCTTGGTTATCGTAGTATACTATTACAGCAACAAATTAATACGTTAAATCAAGGTACAAATCAGCAAAATATGCCAAATGAGGTTCAGCAATCTCGCCAATCTGTTGTTTCTCTTCAGCAAAAGCGTACAGCTAGCGAAATGCAAAATTTCAAGCAAAATTTGTTAAAAAGAACAACCAACGAAATTGATAAACAAATCCTCTCAAACACTGAATCTTCCGACTGGTTCGAGCCTATTGGTGCAGCAGTGCTTATTGATACAAATCTATTTCTCACAGCAAAACATTTGGTTGCTAACGGAGGTAATTTTCAAATACAAACAATCGGTGGAAAAACTGCATCTGTTGAAGTTGTAGCCCTCCACCCCTTTGACGATTTAGCACTCCTCAACATATCTGAATCAGAAAATATATTGAATATAAAACCAGTTTCACTAGCCAATGAAAGATCGCTTGGTCAACAAATGTGGAGTACAAATATTGGTTATTCTCTTCTCAATTCAGTATCAAGCGGAGTAATAAGTGCCACAAATCAAAATTTTTCTGCCGAACTCGATACATTTTTCATTGAATCACAAGTACCAAAACCTCTTCAACAAGGTCTTAATAAAGAGTCAAATACCAACCAAACTGAATCTATTTTTACCAATTCCATCTTTGGCGAATCAGATCTTTTTTTACATTCAGCACTCGCTTCTCCTGAATCTGCAGGCTCGCCTATTTTCAATGAATTGGGGCAATTACTTGGAATTAACGCATTCAGCTTACAGCAATCAAACAATTTGGTGTATGTTTTGAAAGATGCCATCGATCCAAACTCATCACTTCAGCAAAATCAGCAACTTTCAGACGTTGCACTTGAAGGAATAAGTCCAAGCCCTAACCAGCATTTCAATATTGCCGTAGGTTCCACAGTCATCAACAGTTTTATCAGTGCCTATAAAGAACGCAAACAACTTCCTCTTTTTGATGCAGAAGTTAGAACTCTTACCCCAGCTATTGCCTCACTTATTTCAGCTCCAAGTAAATACGGGCTTATTGTTACGAACACAAAACCTGATGGATCGTTTAATAAAAATGGCATTCAAAAAGCCTCTATTATAACCTCTGTCAATAATATAAAAATAACTGAGTACCAAAATTTAGGATCTATTTTGCAGTATCTTCAGCCAGGGCAATCAGTTGATATAACCTATTTTACAAAGGAAAACACAAATTGGAATGAAAAAAAAGCCACTATTACACTTGCTGGTATCACCATTCAACCAGCAAATTAATCGTGAACATTGTATTTTGACAGGGTTTATTTTTTGTACCATAACCAAGCCATGTTCAATCAATTCAATTCAAATACCGTTGCTGTTTCTAATATAGAACTTTTCTCAACCTTTGAAACATGGGAAGAACGCTATGAATATCTTATGGAGCTTGGTTCACTTCTTCCAGTTCAGCCTGAATCATTCAAAAAACCCGAGCGTCGTGTAAGTGGCTGTCAATCACGAGTATGGCTTGATATTCAAGTAAACTCTGAAGGAATCTACACTATTACAGCTGAATCTGATGCTTTAATAGTTCGTGGACTTTTATACGTTATTCAAGCACTTTATTCAGGAAAAAATCAACAGCAAATCCAATCTACACCCCAAAACATACCTGCCATTATTGGGTTAGAAGGAAAGCTTTCTATCACTCGCTTGAATGGCTTACAATCAGTTTTAACTCGTATTTATACCTATCCAACTGTATAGATGTTAAAACATTAAATTTCACACCTCCAAGGTATCTTTCAGCAAGAACAGCACTATGCTATTTCCTCCCAAATTCTTGGGCTATAAAATAGGTAGTCGACCCCTTCCAATTTCCAACACTCAATCCCATTCCTGTTTCTTCAAATCCAGGTGATAAAATATTTTCTTTATGAGTTGGTGAATTCATCCAAGCTTCAACTGCTATTTTTGGATCAGTGTATCCAACCGCTAAATTTTCTCCAGCTTCTTTATAGTCATACCCAGCTTCTAAAATAAATTCTGACCATTTTTTACCATCAACAGGGGAAATATGAGCAAAATAATTATTTTTTATCATATCCTGTGTTTTTGCCTCGGCTGCTGCTGCTAATTCTTCGTTCCAACTTAATTCAGTTAATTTTTCTTTCTTTCGCTCTTCATTTACTCTTTCATGCAGTTCTTTTACAATCGTTTTTTTATCCAATGCATTTGCAGGTTGTTTTTCAGTAGAGTTGAAGTTAAGAAAAGTAAACAGACTAAACACAATAGTGCCAATGACAACAAAGGCATATAACCGTGAACGAATGGTACTTCTTTTTTGCATATTTGTGCTGCAATTTTTGTTTATATAGTATAGTATACTATTGTTTTTCTCTTTATACAAGAAGAACAGAAGTTGATTCTTAGTATAGAATTTTAAGCTACTCATTTTTCATGATAATACTCTAGACATGAAAAAAAGAGCCAATGGCTCCGAAGACAGGACTCGAACCTGTGACCTGGGGATTAACAGTCCCTCGCTCTACCAACTGAGCTACTTCGGAATGTCGATAAGCTCTTTATTACAGTTTGGAAAAAAAATTGTATTTCGTCAAGTCCAACTATTTCTTCTGGTATTTTAAAATCTTTACATTATTATTAAATCTACTTGCCAAAGGTTAAAAAATGTGATACGGAAGGTACGCAATTAAACAACATACATCCGCTATGAATCTTCCTTATATTAGAAATAATCACCTTGAATCTGCTGAAGAAATGATAGCAATAAAGGAATTATACAACTCTATTTCATATGGTGAATCATTTATTATACCAACTAGAAATCAGTATCTTGTTGCAGCTAAAATGAGTCGAGCTCAGCATTTAAAAACATTTTATCAATCAACAAGTCCATCTAATCCTTCTTTTCTATTCAAAAATATTAACCAGCTTTATTCGCATACCTGTTCTCGACCACAGTATACTTCATTATTGTTAGAAACATTTCAAGATCAAATTGCTTGTGTTTTACCATCGTGCAGGTTACCTGGTGTTGATGGCAACATTATAGCCACATTGTCTGATCATCCAGTTACTCAAAAAATATTAGAATATAGTACACTACCACTAGCTGTTCATCTTCTTTCTCAAAATCAACATCCAGTTATAACGAATATTCAAACCGCCTCAGCGATATTTAAAGAAGAGTTACCAATTTTTGACGGTGGACGCTGCTCTATTGGAATCTCTCCGACAATACTCGATTGTTCCAACTCAGGTGAAATTGTAATTAAGCGTTTAGGTACAATATCACTTCGCGATATAAAAACATTACTCCCTGATGTAATAGTAAGAGAGGAAATTATAAATATATACTCTTCCAAGCCATTTCTTCATTTTGTGTCATCTTTTGCTGAAATTCCCTCAGATCAAGACGTTACATTAATTGGTACGCATGAAAAATTATTAGAGTGCATTCCCAACCTTCGAAAGAATGGGTATTTTCACCAAGAAAAAGTTGATAATATGAATATATTTAATATTGGAAGCCAAACAGATTTTGTTCATATTGCAAAAAATATACACGAACACTTACACCAAGCTTACACAAATAGCACGGGATCAATCTTCGTTCTTCCCTTTTCAACAAAAACTCATTGGGCTCGATTAATCGCACAGGAACTAGCTCAATTCAGATATTTAATGCCATTTTATAGAGATATTGAAACAACTTCCGATTTGATCAACAACAGTTCAAATTTTTACTTTACACGATTAACAGGCAATTTAACTTGACAAATTCCAATTTCTATTCTAAACATAAACAAAGTTTCCCTTTTATTAAGAATGATCAGATAAAACCGATATGTCAGCGACGAAAATGCGCGTGAGAATGTATTCTTTCGACCACAAAATTTTAGAAGAAGCTCTTAAGAAGCTTGTACAGGTTGTGGTAAAATCAGGAGCAAAGGTTGTAGGCCCAGTTCCTCTTAAAACCAAAACCAAAGTTGTTACCCTTTTAAGGTCTACTTTTGTGTATTCAAAACACCGCGATAAACTAGAGTCACGCATTCATAAGCGTCTTATAGATATCGTAGAGGTAAACGGCGAGGTTGTAAATGCGTTATCTACGCTTAGCCTTCCTGCTGGAGTTGATATTAATATCGAAACTATAAGTTAATAGTATAATTAGTGTGATGAGATATGTTTGGATTTGCTCAGAAAATTGGAATGACAAGAATTTTTATTGATGGAAAGCATACACCTGTTACGGTATTGCAGTTTCCTGAAAATGTTGTATTACTTACTAAAACCCAAGAAAAAGACGGATATAAATCTGTTCAAATTGGTGTTGGAACAAAGAAAGGTACAAAAGCTACTCGCGGTCATGCATTAAAGCATAGTGCGGAAGGAAAAGCACCAGAAGGTAAAAGTTTTTTACATATTGCTGAATTTAAAAGTTCTCAATTTGTATCTGCTGAACTTGATTCAGACAAAAAAACAATTACTGTAGAAGATTTCTCAACTGGTGATAATCTTAAAGTAACAGGAAAAACAACAGGTCGAGGATTTACTGGTGCTGTAAAACGTTATGGTTTTGCTGGTCAACCAGCTTCTCACGGACACGATCACGAACGTGCTGTTGGTTCTATCGGACAACGTTGGCCACAACGTGTTATTCCTGGAACCAGAATGGCTGGTCACCAAGGTGACGAACAACGTACATTAAATACAAAAATTGTAGCAATTGATGCTGAAAAAAACCTTTTATTTGTATACGGATCAGTTCCTGGAACAAATTCACACTTCGTTAGAATTCAAAAAGTTAATGCGTAATACCATGTCTCTACACGTTACAATTTTAGATAAAACAATGAAAAAAACCGAGGAGGCGTTTTCAACTTTGAACGACTTTGAACCTCGCTATGTTCTCTTATCGGAGGTAATCCGTTGTGAACAGATGAATCTTCGTGCTGGAACAGCCCACACTAAAACTCGTGGTGAAGTAAGCGGAGGAGGTAAAAAACCTTGGAAGCAAAAAGGAACTGGTCGTGCTCGACACGGTTCTACACGTTCACCAATTTGGGTTGGAGGAGGTGTTACCTTTGGTCCACGAAATACTCGTAACTGGCACCGAAAAATTAACAAGTCTGCTCGTTTATCTGCACTTAAATCAATTTTAAAAGATCGTTTAGTTGGTGAATCAGTTTATCTTTTCCCATCAACTGTTGATTTTTCAAAAACTAAAGATGCTGTTGATCTTATCGAAAAGATTGTTGGAGACACAGGAGTAAAAAATAAACGCAATATCATTATCTACACTTCTGAAAATAAAGAAAATCTTCGTGGTTTTGTAAACACTGGAGTTGGTTTGTTAAATGCTGCTAATTTAAAAATTACAACATTAGCAAATTCTGCTAACCTTATTTTTACCCCAGAGGCAAAAACATTTGTTGAATCTAAAATTGAGAAAAACTAGAATATGGCTGCGTTAACATTAACTCAAACTGAAAAAAGTTACCGATTACAAACAAGTACAAATACTTACCTTGTTTCTTTCGATGATGTTGCTTTTACCCCAAATAAAATTGAATTAAAAGCTATTCTTAAAAAACACAATCTTGATGCAGTAAACATCACTTCTTCAAGACCTTACCAAAAAAGAAAAGTACGAAAAAATCGTTCAAATCTTGTAAAGCAAAATAGACCAAAAAAATATTTTGTTACACTTGCTGAAGGACAAAAAATTTCTGAAGAATTAAAACTTGAAGCTTAACCATTACGATTATGTCACGATCATTAAAAAAAGGCCCATTTGTTGATGAAAAACTCATGAAAAAAGCTCAGGCTGCAATTTCAACCTCATCAAAAGCTACCATTCAAACATGGTCTCGAGATACTACAATTATTCCAGATTTTGTAGGATTAAAGTTTGGTGTTCACAACGGAAAAACCTTTATTGAAGTATTTGTAACTGAAGATATGGTGGGGCACAAGCTTGGCGAATTTTCAGCAACTACACGTTTTAAATCTCATGGAGGTAAAAAAGCAAAATAGGTAAGGTAAACTAACGATTTATAAGATATGTCTAATCTAAAATTATATAAACCAACGACTCCGTCTCGTCGTAAAACCTCGGTTATTAATTATGCTGAAGTTCTTACTGGTCACAAACCAGAGAAATCACTTTTAATTCGAAAAAAGAATAGAGCTGGTAGAAATGCTCGAGGTCTTATTACTGTTCGTCATCGTGGGGGTGGAGCTCGTACACTTGTTCGTATCATTAACTTCAAACGAAGATTCCCATCAGGTTTTAAAGTTCAGACAATCGAATACGATCCAAATCGCACTGCATTTATTTCGTTAGTTACTGATGTTGCTACTGGTGTTAAATCATACGTTATTTATACAAAAGGAATGGTTGTAGGTGAAACATATTTACCTGATCAGCTCAAAGACGGAAATACTATTGCACTTGGTGATGCTCCTGTTGGTTCTTTTGTTTCACAAATTGAAATCAATCCAGGTTCTGGTGCAAAAATGGTACGTTCTGCTGGTACATACGCAATTGTTACAGCCAAAGAAGGAAAATACGTTACCCTTAAACTTCCTTCAGGAGAAATTCGTAAATTTTTAGCAACTTCAATCGGTGTTGTAAATCGTGTTGCAAATGAAGCTCATGGATTAGTTCGTGTTGGAAAAGCAGGTCGAAAGCGTCATATGGGAGTTCGTCCTACCGTTCGTGGTAAAGTTATGAATCCTGTTGATCACCCACATGGAGGAGGAGAAGCTCGAAACTCAATTGGTATGGCTTATCCAAAAACACCATGGGGGAAACATGCTCTTGGAGTTCGTACTCGTGATGCAAAAAAACAAAGTAGTAAATTTATCGTCTCTCGACGTCCTAAGAATAAATAAGAATTGATATGTCTGTGAAATTTCATGCCACCACATTACTTGCATACAGCCCTCAAAAAGCTCGTCTTATCATTAACGCTATTCGCGGAATGAATCTAGATAATGCAGTACAAACATTATACACACTTAAAAAAGGTCAGTCTGAACAAGTTTACAAATTACTTAAATCAGCTGCAACAAATCTTGGACTTACCGAGTCAGATTATTCAAATTATTTGGTATCAACTATTGTTGCTGAAGAAGCTCAGCGTCTGTACCGAGTTCAACCTCGAGCACGTGGATCAGCATTTCGTATTCGTCGTCGCTATAGTCGGGTTAGAGTAGTATTATCACCAAAAAGTTAGCATTTATTGACAAAAAATTGTTTATTGTATTAGTTAGGTATATGGGTCAAAAAATTTCTGTAAATTTATTCCGAGCAAAGCAGCGAATGAGCAATGCTACTCGAAACACTGATGTAACTGAACAGCCAAAATCTGTTTGGTTTGCACGTGGTCGTGATTATTCACGTCTTTTGTTGCAAGACATGGCAATTCGCAAGTACTTATATGCGAAATTTAAAACTGCTGGATTAGTTGAGGTAATCATCAAACGATACGTTCGTAAAGTTGAAATTATCATTCACACTACTAAACCTGGTATTATTATTGGTCGTCAAGGTTCAAACATTAATTTATTACGAGAAGATCTTATTCGTAATTTTGAACTTCCGAAAGATTTCAAATTAAACATTGAAGAGTTCCGTGATCCAATGCGTTCAGCTCGAGTTATTGCGTGTGAAATAGACCAAGCTTTACAAAAAGGTGTTTCTTACCGTCGTTTAGCTAAAAACTATCTTGACAAAATTCGCTACTCTGGTATTTTAGGTGCTAAAATTTCTTTGAAAGGTCGTCTTAATGGTGCTGAAATTGCCCGAAAAGAAGATTTTGCTCATGGAAGTATTCCTCGTCATACCATTGATTCTCAAATTGATTATTGCGAAATTCCATGTAAAACTCAAGCTGGTATTATTGGAATTAAAGTATGGCTTTACAAAGGAAATAAACTTACAAATTTTGAAAATTAGAATATTATGAAACGATCAATGAAAGGTGTTGTGGTTTCCAACAAGATGACGAAAGCTCTTGTGGTTGCTGTTTTTACAACAAAAACTGACCCAAAATATAAGAAACCGTTTAAATCTCGTGAAAAGTTTTCAGTAGCCTGTGAGGATTCATCAAAATATCCAATAGGAACTGAAGTGGAAATTGTTGAATGTAGACCAGTTTCTAAAACAATTCACTTTGAAGTTGCAAAAGTTGCTTAATAAGAAAGTTAAAGAAGGTTTTGATATATGCTCGCTCCAAAAAAAATTGTTAGAAAAAAAGTATTTAACCGCTATGGTCAAAAACGTCACGGTATGCTTACTCGTGGATCTGAACTTGAGCTTGGTGAATATGGTTTAAAAGCTACCTCAACTTCTTGGCTTACAAGTCGTCAAATTGAAGCAGCTCGTAAAGTTATTAGTCGCCGTTGTAAAGGTGGACAAATTTATATTCGAGTGTTCCCAAGTCGACCTGTAACAAGTAAAGGTTTAAACTCAGTGATGGGAACTGGAGCTGGAAGTATTGATTACTTTATGTTCCCAGTAAAACCAGGACGTATTATTTTTGAGGTTCGTGGAATTCCATTTGATCGTGTAAAAGAAGCGTTTCGTATTGCTGGACACAAACTTCCATTTGGAACAAAAGTAGTATCAAAAACTGACACATTTATTCAATAATTAAAATAATGATATATGCTTTTAGAGAGAAGTAGAGTAAATATTACCGATAATTCAGGAGCAACATCTGTTATGTTGTTTGCTGTAAATGGTAAAAATCACCGTCAGTCTGTTGGTGTAGGTGACGTTGTAACTGGTTCAGTAAAAAAATCAGCTCCAAACGGAAAAATTAAAAAAGGACAAGTAGTTAAAATTCTTATTGTGCGAACTCGCAATAAAATTAAACGCAAAGACGGATCTTCAATTAAATTCAGCGACAATGCTGCTGTTATTGTAAATAAAGATCATGATCCAATTGCTACTCGTGTATTTGGCCCTATTGCACGCGAACTTCGTGATCGTGGGTTTAGTAAAATTGTTTCATTAGCTGAAGAAGTACTGTAATATTATATATGGCTATAGCAAAAATTCAAAAAGGTGATAGTGTGAAGGTTATTTCTGGATCATATAAAGGAACCGTAGGACAAGTTTTAAAAATTTTTAAGAAGAAAAATGCACAAGGTAAGGTTACTTCATTGCGTGCAACTGTTTCTAATCTTCCTAAAATTGTTAAGTATCAAAAAGCAAATCGTGCTGCGAATCTTCCTGGATCTCAAAACGAAATTGATAGAAAAATTCAAGTTTCAAATTTATCGTTAGTTACCTCAAACAATGAAGTATCTCGTGTTAAAATTGAAGAAAAAGATGGAAAGAAAGTTCGAGTTCTTAAGAAAGATGGTTCAATTGTAGAGAAGAAAGCTGATGCAAGTCAAATTGATTCTTCTGCTGATACTCAAAAAGCTTCATCTGAAAAACCTAAAGCACCTAAAAAAACCTCAACCAAAGCATTATCAACCAAAAAATCTGAACAATAATTTTTTATGTCTGCAATTCAATTATCATCGATTGAATATTATCAAAAAGCCCGTGAAACGGTTAAAAATACTCACCCTACATTAAACACTTTCGCCGTTCCAGACGTAGAAAAAGTTGTAGTTAATGTTGGTGTAGGACGATTTGAGAATGTTCAACGAGAAAAAATAGCCGAGTACCTTCTTAAACTTACTGGTCAAAAGCCAAAAGTTATTAAGGCAAAGAAATCTATCTCAACCTTTAAATTAAGAAAAGGTGAAGTAAATGGTTACCAAGTAACTCTTCGCCAAGATAAAGTAAAAGATTTCTTATTACAACTTGTGTACATTGCTCTTCCAAGAACTCGCGATTTTCGTGGAATTCCATCTAATTCTTGGGATAAAAATCAGCGAACATATACAGTTGGTATCCCAAATGCTTCAATTTTCCCTGTTGTTGGTTTTGATGTACCATTTCAATTTGGATTACAGGTAACTGTTGTATTTCGACTTGGTTCTCCAATCAACATCGAATTATTAAATGCACTTAAATTCCCCTTTAAAAAAGAAGATAATAACTAGACTATATGGCAAGAAAAGCATTAATTGTAAAAGCTAACAGAAAACCTAAATTTTCTACACGTCAACTTCGACGATGTAAATTGAGTGGAAGAAAGCATGGTTATATTCGTTACTTCGAACTAAGCCGAATTGAAATTCGTGAAGCGGCGAATCGTGGTGAGTTAGTTGGATTTTTTAAAAGTAGTAAATAAGAATAGAATTTTATGTCAATGCAGGATTTAATGAGTGATTTTGTGGCCCGTATTAACAATGCTGTTTTAGCAAAGAAAAATACTGTTCACGTGCTTAAAAATAAAGTTGTTACTGAAAGTTGTAAAAAACTTACAACCCTCGGTTATTTTGAATCGTTTGAGGAAGACGGTTATGATTTGATTGTTACGTTGAAACCAGGAAAAATTTCCTCTATCACTCGTAAAAGTAAACCAGGTCAGCGTGTGTATATTAAACACGATGAAATGCCAAAAATTCACGGCGGTATTGGTTATAATATCATCTCAACTTCACAAGGAGTACTCTCTCATGTTGAAGCTAAAAAGCTCAATACAGGTGGTGAATTACTCTTTCAAATTTATTAGTTGAGGTTTTACTTGACAATTTCCCTTTTATTTCGTTATATCTATCTTTAATAGAGATTCTAGATTATTATGTCCCGTATTGGAAAACAAAAGATTACAATCCCATCTGGGGTAACCATCACTTTAAATGATGAAACTCGTATTATTACCGTTAAAGGTTCGAAAGGAGAGCTTACTCAAGCCCTTCATCATTTAGTGTCAATTGTTATTGATAATAACGAAGTGTCATTTTTAGTTAAAAATGAATTAGATACACAAGAACGTGCTTTGTGGGGAACTACTCGCGCACTTGTTGCTAACATGGTAAAAGGTGTTACTGAAGGTTTCAAACAATCACTTGAATTGAATGGAGTTGGTTACCGCATGGAACTTGCAAAAAATTTAACTCTTCATATCGGTTTTTCACACCCTGTTGTTGTTGATATTCCTGAAAAAATTAAATTAACTCTAAATAAAAACGTTTTAGAGGGAGAATCAACTGATAAGCAACTTATTGGTGATTTCTTTACCACAGTTCATAATCTAAAACCATGTGAACCTTATAAGCACAAAGGATTTAAATTCCCAGGAAGATTTTATCCTAAGAAAGAAGGTAAAAAAGGAAGTAAATAATGAGATAATATGCCTACTAGAATTATTCGTAAAAATAGAACAACTGCACGACTTATTCGTAATACCTTACCTGTGGTAGTAGTAAATCGATCCAATAAATACACATCTGCTCAAGTTTTTGACCCTATTACTGGAAAAACACTTTTTTCTTCAACATCAAAAGGGTTAACTTCAGGAACAAAAACTGAACAGGCAAAACAAGTTGGATCTCAACTTGCTGAAAAGCTTAAAGGTTCAAAGATTGAACGTGTTGTATTCCACCGTAATGGTTATCTTTACCACGGTCGTGTTGCAGCTATTGCTGAGGGTCTTCGTGAACAAAATATCAACTTGTAAGATTTAAATATATGTCAGATCAGAATAACACTCAACCTGCTGGAGCATCACAAAATACAAATCGAACTCCATCTAGTCAACCTACTCAACAAACTTCATTCCGTGATCGTCGAGCTGCAACTGGATTCAATCGTTCTGCTCGAACTGGTGCACCTGGAGCTTTTGGAAATCGTAATAACCGTCCAGGTGGATTTAATTCTGCTGGCCCAAATGCTGGTGGAAATCGTGGACCAAACGATCGTAATCGAGGAGGATTCGGAGGTCGTAGAAATGACAGAGCACCACGAGATCGTAAACCTCGCGAAGATGAATTTTCAGATTTTACCTCAGAAGTTATTGATGTTAGACGTGTTACTCGTGTAGTAAAAGGTGGTAAACGTATGCGTTTTTCTGCTCTTGTTGTTATTGGAGATAAAAATGGTCGTATTGGCTTTGGACTTCGTAAAGGTTTAGACTTTCAAGATGCAGTTGCTAAAGCAACTCGTGAAGCTAAAAAAACACTTATTCGTATTAATCTTGATGAGGCAAAATCTCTTCCATTTCCTATTGATTTAAAATACAAATCTTCAAGAATTATGCTTAAACCAGCTCAAGCAGGTACAGGATTAATTGCTGGAGGATTTATTCGTCCTATCCTTACTCTTGCTGGTTACGAAAATGTATATTCAAAAATTATTGGTTCTTCAAACAAAATTGTAGGTGTACAAAGTGTTTTCAAAGCACTTGAGAAATTCGTAAAATAGTTAATTTATACTCTGTTTTATATGTCTATTGAAATTATTAAAAAATTACGAGCTCAAACAGGTCTTCCTTTGAAAGATATTAAAAAAGCTATTGAAAATGTTGGTGAAGATGAAGAAAAAATCATGAAATTTTTACGAGAACAAGGAGCTTTAAAAGCTGCTGATCGTTCATCTCGTCAAACAAATCAGGGTGGTATTTTTTCGTATGTTCATGAAGGACGTATTGGTGTAATGGTAAAAATTATGTGTGAAACAGATTTTGTTTCTCGCTCTGAAGATTTTAGAGAATTCGGAAACGATGTTGCTCTTCATGTTGCAGCTTACCAACCTCAGTTTGTTTCACCTGATCAAGTAGATCCTCAATTTATTGCAACTGAAATGGAAATTGCAAAAAAACAACTTCTTGAAGAAGGAAAACCAGAAAATATTTTAGAAAAAATTTTGGAAGGAAAAAAGTCTAAGCTTGCAAGTGAAGTAAGTCTTCTTTCTCAACCATTTATTAAAAACACAGATGTTACCGTAAACGATCAACTTCTTGCCATTTCTCAAAAAACTGGCGAAAAAATCGTTATCGAGCAATTTGTAACTTACTCATTATAATTAAAAGAGGGATCAGACTATGTCTCAACATGTAAATTTAACCGTTCAAACAAGAGAAACTATTGGAAATAAAGTACGTGTATTACGTAGAAATAAAATCATTCCTGCTGTAATTTATGGAAAACAACAAGAACCTGTACATATACAAGTTGGTTTTTCTGAATTTTACAATACATTTAAACAAGCTGGTACAACCCATGTAGTAGATTTAGTTTTAGAAGATGGAACAAAATTTTCTACTATTATTCACGATTATGATGTTCATCCAGTAACTGGAAAACTTCGTCACGTTGATTTTTTAGCAGTAAACTTGAAAGAAGAAGTTGTTGCTTCAGTTCCAGTTGTGTATTTAAATGAATCACCAGCTGTAAAAGAATTTGGTGCAGTAGTGCTTACAAATTTTGAAGAAATTGAAGTAAAAGCTTTACCAGATAGTATTCCTGATAAGATTGAAGTTGATCTTTCATTGCTTAAAACAATGTCTGACATTATTCGTGTATCAGATTTATCAATCTCACCATCATACACTTACGTTCAAGACGCCGATGATGTTGTGGCAGCTCTTACGAACCAATCTCAAGAAGTAGAAGAGCCAGTAGCTGTTGAAACTACAGAAACAACTGATACAGCTTCTCAAACTGTAGGAAAATAATAAAAATTCAATTAATTTGTAGAAAATAAGAAATCTGTATTATGTTTCAACTATCTCAAACATTAAAAACTGTTCTCACAAAAAAAGTTCGTGTTGGACGAGGAAATGGTTCGCACCGTGGAAAAAACGCAGGAAAAGGAAATAAAGGTCAAACAAAACGTGGACATGTAAGAATTGGTTTTGAAGGTGGACAAAAAACACTTATTCGCAGAACTCCAAAGTTACGTGGTTTCAAAGCTATTGTTTCTAAAAACAAGGCTCAACTTACCACTAGTTTAATTAATCAATACTTTGCTGATGGAGAACAAATTTCAATTACTACTTTAATTGAGAAGAAGTTAATTGAAGATCCTATCTCATCTGTTCGCATTATAAAAAATGTTGAACTAACGAAAAAAGTAACGTTTGATAATTCAGATTCAATTTATTTGACAAAAGGTGTAAAATCTTTAATTGCTTAAGTAGATTCTCGGGTTTATCCCGATTACGGGTGTGTAGCTCAGTTGGTTAGAGCACTTCACTGATAATGAAGAGGTCACTGGTTCGAGTCCAGTCACACCCACCACAGAGACTACATTTGAATAGCTAACAACTATTTTTATAGAGTAATTTATCATCATCACTTACCATTTCGGTTTTATATATTGAAATGTATTCTTTGCAGAATTAACTTATAAATTATGGCACAATTATCACTTAGCTACCCTTCTTTATCTACTCGTTTGATTTCAGAATCCGAGAATCGTTATACACTTCGAATTGAGCCTTTACTTCCTGGTTTTGGTTATACTCTTGGTAACTCATTAAGAAGAGTAATACTTTCATCTATTCCTGGTGCTGCTTTAACTCGTATTAAAATAAATGAAATTACTCATGAATATCAAGCAATTGATGGTGTTGTAGAAGATGCTTTTGAACTCATTTTGAATTTGAAAGAAATCAACTTTGAATTAAATACTGATGAAGACTCAGTTATTATTTCTTTGAAAAAAACTGGCCCAGGTGAAGTTACTGCCGCTCACTTTGAGAAAAACTCTCAAATTAAAGTTACAAATCCAGATGCGTATATTTGTACTCTTGATAAAGCAGCTACCGTAGAAATTGAAATCGAGGTTTCACGTGGGTTTGGTTACCTTTCTTCTGAAGAAGCTAAATTAAAACCTTCTCAGTCTCCTTATCATATTTATACTGATGCACTTTTTTCTCCAGTAAAGAATGTTGCACTTAATGTTGATCAGGTTCGTGTAGGTGATAAAACAAATTTTGATCGTGTTGATATATCTTTTGAAACTAACGGCACAATAAAAGCATCTGAAGTTGCAGAATATGCAATGAAAATGTTTGTTGAATTTTCACAAAATATTCTTTCTAGTTTCCAAGCAGGTTTAGCTGAAGTTCCAACATCTGTTCGACCAGTAGAAGCGTCAGTTGTTTCTTCTTCATCCCAAGATATTGATCTGCCAAAAAGAATTAAAAGTATTCTTGAGAAAAATGGTATTTCAACAAATACTGAGCTTAAGCTAAAAATTGCTGAAGTTGCTGATTTTGGTGGAATTTCTGAAAAGTCATTAGAAACAATTACTGATTACATTAAATCAATTTCATAGTAAAATATCTCGATGTTATTTTTGAGAGCCTTTTTAGGGCTCTTTTTTGTTTTTTATATGTTTTTGTATTGCAAACTCAAGCTGCATAATAATAGCTTGAAGTGTTATAAAGGCTTCGTAGGGTGAGGTAAAAAGAAGACCGGTTTTTTCAATATAAAGGTTTTTACTGAGGAAGAACAAAAAAGTACTAGAATGAACTGACTCAAAATTTTTCAGTATTGGATAGTTTTCTTTATTTTTATAAAAAACATTCGGGTGACTTTCAATTAAATTGAGACCGTAATCCATAAGTCGAATGGCACCTTTTTCTAATGTATTGAAATTGCTTTTTGTTGGTTTTTCACTGAAACGAATGAATTCTCGTTCTGTTCTTAACTTTCGTGAATTTCTGCGAATTTCAAATTCACTTGAGAAAAAACCAATGGCTAATGAAAATGTTTTTATGGCCTGATTTATATCTTTTTGAAAAAGATTTCCATTTATTTCAAAGAGGTATTTTTCATGAATAAATTCAAAGTTACAGATATTATCATCCTCAGGCTTTAACCAATGAATGTGGTTATCATTGAATCTTCTAAAATCGGATAATAAAGATTGAAATTGAAAGTTTTTCTTACTTTTACGTGGTAATAAAAAATTATATTGTTTTGTTTTTTGGATAATTTTCTCAAGTTCGAGTCCTCGATAGAGTTGTGGCAAAAATACATAGCGAGGGGTTATGTTGAGATATTGAATTACCAAGTGTTGGGTTTTTTTAATACCCTCAGACCACCAATCTGTATTGTAGAGGCTACTGAGAGCTGCTCCATGATATTCGTTTGTTACAATTTCAATTAAACCCTTTTTATTCAATAGCTGTATAAGGGTAATAATTTTTGGTTCGTATGCTACTGCCATTTCTAAAAACCTTCCCGTTATTACAAGAAATGTATTAATATCTTGGTTAAGCATAAATTGAAGAGTTGGAATATACATGCTTTTACTCAACTCTTTAAACATTTTTGCTGTTTTTTTGGCGTCAAAGAATGAACAATTATTCCCATCAAATATCTGAACTGTGGGGTGAGGAGTAACCCATTGGAATACATCAAAACTTATTGCAGTTGATAAATGATTTGGCATATTATTTTTGAATGAGATCTGTTATTTTTTGAACCTCTGATGACCAATTATGGTTTTTTAAATCAGCTTTTTGTCTTTTTATGACCTCTTTTGCCTCATGTTTGTTATGAAGGTAAAATAGGATTTGTTGAGAAAAATGTGTTGTATCGTAGTATTTAAATGTTGGTGTTGAAGGAACTACACCTAAAAAACCACAATTTTCAGATGCAATAACTAATAAATCCGATCGAATAGCCTCTAAAGCGGTAAGCCCAAATGGTTCACTGGGGCTTGGCATAACAAAGATTGCTGAATTTTTATACATCTTCTTCTAGCCAACCTGTAAAAATACAACTTCTTTCAAGCCCTCTCTCTATCACATTTTCTACAACTTCTGGCATAAGTTCACCATCCCCAGCTAACATAAATTTTACTTCAGGATCCATTGCTATTACTTTTTCAGCTGTATCTAATAAAAAGTGCAGACCTTTTTGAGGTGCAAACCTACCTAAAAATAATACATTTTTATCACCTATCCACGTTTCTGTTTCAGATTTTAGGGGTGTAAAAGTAATGCCATTATTTACAACAATACATTTGTTTTTATCGATACCAAAATGGTTTAATAATGTTTTTTCGGTACTTTGAGAAACAGCAATAATAAAGTTTGATTGTTTGAAATATTGACTTTCAAGCTCTTCAATTGTTTCAGAAACTTTACTTTTGTGATCGTTCATAAGCGATCTATCATACTCTGTACTGTTTACATAAAATGCAAATGGAATTGTTATATTGAGGTTTTTTAATTGCTGAAATGTTGGGATAGACATCCAATCCATGCCTAATATAAGATCAAAATGAGAATTTTTTTCGATATAATCAGCAGCCGCAAAAGCATAGGCTTTCGTAAGGGCTGGTGTATGTTCAGGATATACTTTTTTGTCTAAATTTTTCTTTTCCTCGGTAATCGATTCTTTTTTACTAAATAACTGAGGCCACGTATTTCGATGTTTTTTTGAATGACTCATGTTAAATGAATCAATTGGAAAAGAGAGGTTTTTAACTGTACTCTTTTTTTGATGATATTTCTTCATCTGCTGTTCTATACTTATAATATATGGTTTTTGCTCAGGATATTTATGGGGAAGGAGCACAGTAACTTCAATATCTTGCAATAAAAGTTCTTTTACCAGAGAATCTACAAGTACTCCTAAACCACCGGCATACACAGGATAAAGTTCCCAAGAGAGTATTAATATTTTACATTTCTTTTTGGTTTCTTTCATATGATTTATTTCAAGAATCCGTTTCCGTTTTGAAGAGTAACTGAGAGGGCTAAACTACCTTTAAATATCCCTTTATAAGATATTCGCAAAGCATTCGATTTGTGTTAAAATGACTCCCGTTGAAGGCGATACAGCTTTTCATTATTTTTGTCCAGTCAGTTTTATTTTTATAAAATAGTGGTAAAATAGTTTTTTCTAGTTTCTCGTAAATATCACTTGTTTCAAGAATTCTGCATATTTCACCGTCACATTGATATTGTCCAATTGACCAGCCTGTAACTCCTTCAATATGACCTTCTGGCCACCAACCATCAAGCACTGAAAAACTTGGAATACCATTTAAAGCAGTCTTCATACCGCTCGTTCCAGATGCTTCAAGTGGGGGGAGAGGTGTATTGAGCCAAACATCAACACCACTTACCATTTTTTCAGCAACATCCATGTTATAATTTTCGATATAAAAGATATTCAGGGTTTTATTCGATTTTTTTGCAAATTCTAGAACCTTCAATATATTCGCTTTTCCTTCCACATCATTTCCACTTGTTTTTCCTGCAAATACAATTTGAATAGACCCAACATTTTTACTTATTTCTTGAAGTTTTTCAAAATCCTGAAAAATAAAATGTGCTCGTTTATATGGCACTGCACGTCGAGCAAAACCAATAGTAAACGCATTAACATCAAATATATTTTGATCGTCTCTGTCATTTTTCTGTTTGTTAATAAAATCAATAAGCAATTGTTTTGATTCTTTATGAGCATTTATTACTAGCTCATCATCAAGCCGTATAGCCTGTCGTAAATAGTCTGGGTTTTGTTTCCAATCAAATATATTATCATCAAATACTTTTTGCATTGGATCTGCTATCCACGTTGGGTGATGAACACCATTGGTAATATAATCAATTTTGAAATCAGGATACATTTGACTGGTAATTTCTTTGTGTCGGTTCGCCACTGCGTTACTAAATTTACTTGCAAAAAAACACAATTTACTAAAATCCAAATTACCTTCATCTAACACATTTTCTGAAATATGCTGACTGTAAACCGTGTCAATATACTGTTGCACCGTATTAAGTTGCAATTTTTGATGAGCTCCAGCCAGCGGTGTGTGAGTAGTAAAACAAAGTTTTTGCTGAACAGCTTCCCAACTGCCATACTTTTCTCGCAAAAAAAGCGTCAAATAAGCCGCATGACTTTCATTCAAATGGAAAATATCAATATCGTTATATCCAAGTGCTTCTAACGCCATTGCACCACCCAATCCAAGTAAGGTTTCCTGGCAATACCAAATATTCTTATCACCACTGTAAATAACATCATTTACTGCCCTCATTTCTTCAGAATTTTCAGGCAAATCAATATCTAAAAAAAAGATAGGAACAGGGTTTAATGGGTTGCTGCTTACTAAATATTGCCAAATATGTACTAAAACATCCTGATTTTTAATACGAAGAGTGAATGTTTCAGGGCGAAGAGTAAGAAAATTTTTATAATCCCACTGGTCTGGTTGTTCTGTTTGACCAAGCTGATTATCAATTTCCTGTTTCAGCCAACCATTTTTGTACAGCAAGCTTACCCCAACCATGCTTAAACCCATATCTGAAGCTGATTTTACGGTATCTCCTGCTAAAATTCCCAAGCCGCCACAATAGGTATTCATGTTTTTATTCAAACCAAATTCCATTGAAAAATAGGCAATTTGTAACATTTTTTTCTTTATTTTGAAGTCATTCATATTCTTAAATTTGCAATTATTAAGCTTCTTTAGCTTATCTTTGAATAGACACTATTGTCAATGTTTTTGACAAATGTTATAAGCTATTGATTAATTGAATATAACATGCTATAATATAATCATGACTTCTATCTTCCGTTCGTTTGTTCGTGGTGCAGTTATTTTAAGCTGTATACTGTCGGTTGTTTTTTCACTGTTTACACCAGTTTCTGCTCATGCTTCGCCTGTGTTTGCTCAAACATCAAATAATGTATCATCAAATTTCCTTGCTTGTGACGTAGCAACTCTTAAACCAGGAACCGATCAAAAAGGACTTGCAGATTTTTTTAGTGGATGTATGAGATCTGTACTTACGTTTATTGTAGTTATTGCGTTACTTGCTTTAGTTATTCGTATTGTAGTGCTATCAATAGGGAATACCACTCCAGGAGCAAATAGTGATGGTATTGTAGAAATAAGAAAAGCTATATCCGATACTGTTATTGGAATTTTGTTTTTAGGTGGGGCAGCATTGTTTTTAACACCGCTCAACCC
>Ga0316610_1000125_pt1 | contig 21381 bp, 21 predicted proteins | sample MIS2017111B_MG_FD_207677 | JGI IMG/M metagenome (GOLD analysis project Ga0316610, IMG submission 207677) | Microbial mat bacterial communities from Middle Island sinkhole, Lake Huron, Michigan, United States - MIS.2017.111B | ecosystem: Environmental > Aquatic > Freshwater > Lake > Sediment... | reverse complement strand
TTGGATTTCCTACCAAATGCCATGTGTTAGTACCATTTTTAGTATCGTTCCAAGTAAAGTAGTATTTAGTATCTAAACTATTTGCATCAATACCTACATATTCTCCTGAAGACTTAAACTTCGTAAAGGTTCGTTGAGTAACAATAACAGGTGCTCCATTTTCACTCGATACAACAATAGGCCCCATAAGAAGATTACTAAACTCTGGTGTTATTCTTCCTCCTGCTGGAATGGTGTAGAACTGATCAACAGCATTTTTAATTTGAATACGAATACGAACACTACTAGAAAGTGATGGGTTTGCTATCATTGTCCACGTGTTGTTTCCTCCTACTGTATCATTCCAGGTGAGGTATTTGGTGGGGGTAAACGTAGTCTTAACCTCAACAGAAGGAGAAATTTCTGAAGTATTATTATTTACATCAATTCCAGCTGCTGAAACAAAAAGATTATCAAAATTAAGCCCATACAATCCATAAAGATCGCTAAGTAGAACAGTAAATTTAAATCGATTTGTTGTGTCTGCCCCAGCTGTAGCTGAAGAATAAGAAGAAGTTGTTGCATCTAAATCATCAGCTGAACCTTCTTGAAAAGAAGAGAAACCAGATGAACTATTACCATTAAATAGAATATCGCAAACACATGGGTATCCAGCGTTTTTCTGTGCTAAATCAGTTACGTACAACTGAATTTTTGTATTTGGTCGTGCCCATCCTGTAAATGTTATACTATCAAAATTATGAGTTACCGTATCAAGAACTGGATAATTTAGTAAATCGTGCGGCCCAGTATCTGCATCTCCAGTATCATTTATAGTATTTCCATTATTATTCAAATCAATAATAGCACCACTCATACCAGTTAATATATTTCCATATGAATTACCAGTAACGCTTACAACAGGGTTTGCATCAACAAAAGCATCAACATATCCAATAAAAGTTGAATCGTTAGAGTCGTTAAGTTGAAGATTTGAACCAGTTGTAGGAGTACTAAATGAACATAAAAAACAGTTTGTTTTGATCGATTGAGAGATTGAAAGAAGTGGATTTGAATATGCACCTGACGTATCAACCCCACCAAAGTTATTGAAGCCAAACTGAGCTGTATCAGTATTTACAAGTTCGGCAACTTTTGCTGTAACGGGAGGATTTCCATTCGAATATTCACCAATATCAGACCATCCGTATACAAAATTCTTTGCATTTTGAACTTTCAATGCAGTAAATTTAAAATCTGTTAATGTTACATCGTATATTCTTACATCGTCACCTTGTACTGTTATACCATTACCAGTTACTAAATTTCTACCACTTATCACAACATCGTTATATGTATTCCCGTCAATACCTTCAATACGAGATGGCTGAGTTAAAGCTGGTAATTCAGTTTGTGGGTAAATAGTAGGCCCTAAAATATAATTGTATCCAGGATCGGTAGAAGGAATGTAAAAAGTAATCTTTTGAGATTTACCAATAGTTGAAGCACTTGCACCAAGGTTTGCTTCTTGGATTGCGGCTCGTAGTGTACATTCATTTTGTCCTATTGAATTTGGAACTCCTGTATAACAAATACCATCACCAGGGTTTGAATCAACTCGATCTGCTGTTGAGTTTACTTGATATGTACCACCAACTTGACCAAGAACAATTTTGCGAATGTCGGTACTAATATATGGAGAATTTCCAGACGAAAGTTTCAAATAATAAACCCCTGCTGAATAAGAAGCTGGATTCAATGTAGTAAGAACTCCATTTTTAGGTGCACCTGTAGCAATTTGCGTCCAACTTGTTTCACCGTCTTTTTTTATTTCCAATGTCCAATTTGTTGCGTTCGATCCACCAATATAACCATTAATAGCAGTTGCAGTTTTGTACTGAGTATATTGCATCTGATCCATTCGAACTTCTGGAAAAGCCGCTGTGTAAGCAGGGTCAAGCAAATTATAGAGGTTCAGGTTTCCATACCCATACAAATCGTCAAATCCTGCGTCGCCAGTATCTTGTGCTGTACGAGCAAGAAGCTGATAAATGTCATTTGGAGTGTAACTTGGATGATTTGCTTTTACTAATCCAGCTGCTGCAGTAACGTGAGGAGTTGCCATTGAGGTACCGCTAATTACTAAATAATTTGTTTGGTATACACAACTAGCACACTGCTGAGCAATATCACTATTTGGTGAATTTAAACTTAAAATATCTTGACCAGGAGCTGTAATATCGGCTGAAGGGCCAAAATTTGAAAACCCAGCACGAGTACCATTGCCTTGCAACGCATTTACTGTTATAACGTTATCAAAATCAGCTGGCATGTCTTGCATTTCTGGCCATGAAATATCCCAGTTACTATTTCCTGAAGCTGCAACGGAAGTAGCCCCATACACATCGCGAGCTGTTTGAATTGCCTGATAAATAGGATCAGTTATCTCATTGTATCCACCAAAAGCAGTGCCACCCCAACTCATATTAATTGCATTTGAATAACGAGCAACATACAAAATAGATTCAGCAATTTTTGCATCGGAAGAAAAATCAATAGTAGCGCTAATAATTTTTGCATTATATGCAACACCAGCAATTCCAGCATTATTATTTACAGAAGCTGCCATGGTTCCAGCAACGTGAGTTCCGTGACCATATGTATCGTAAATATCGTTATTGTTCAATTCAAAATTCCATCCAAATAAATCGTCTTTATACCCGTTTCCATCGTTATCTATACCATTTATTATACTTGTTAACCCACTTTGAACTGCCCCTGTTGATGTATTATGATGAAAAATATCTCGTAAGTTTTTTTGCCCATCACTATTAATATCGATACAGTTTATAGCACAATAGGTATTTAATTCTAAAGCAGAAACATAGGTGTTAGTGTTTGTATCTAACGTTGACTTAAGTGCTGTGGGAATTTCAGCTTGATTTACCCAAATATTCTCAATAATATCAGGATGAAGGTAGTTTATACCTGTGTCAGTAAGCCCAAGAACAATACCAACTCCTCCGTTAGAAGTGTCTCTATCCCACCCACTTTCAGCAGAAATATCATTTCCTGCAACACCATTAGTGGTTGAACCAGCTTCATTTGGATATGCTTGACCAGTATTTTTTAAACTCCACATTGAAGGATACAGTGTATCGTTTGGTACTATTGATGGTTCTTTACGAAATACGTATTTTACCTCAGCAACATCAGGGTTTTGAGCAATTAAATTTTTTGTAACAACATATTTTGCATCTATTTCTTGTTCAAATAAAGCAGCTGGAGAAATTTTTTCAGCTAAATATTCTTTTCGCTCTGCAATCAGTTTTTCTATTCCCTGTCTTTTTTCACCAGTAACAGATTTATCGTTTAACATTTGCTGCAACTGAGCTAAATCACCACCATTTCCCTGCTCTATTAATGTTTTTATTTCATCATCGTTATCAATACTCAAGGTAGCCTCTACTCGCGAATTTTGTAGAGAAGCGAGTGTGTTAAGCTGATTTTTTTGTTCATCAGAAAGTTGTTGAATGTCGCCAGTAGTATTTTGTGCTGGAGAGTAAATTACTGAATCTACCTTTGCTGAAATTGGCTTACGAATAAGAGTAGATAGATTTGGATTTTTACTGAATTCTGCAGCTTTTTCTGCCGATTTAAACCGAATAGAATACTTCCCTTCAATGAATGTTTTTTTCAATTTTTCAACAACCGTCGACTGCTTTGAAACTGGCTGAGCAGTAACTGAAACTGGCTGAGAATAAAAAAAACTTGCAACCGATAATGTAGCAACTAAAAAGAGTAAAAAGCTTATAATAATATGTTTCTTTGTGAAGAGGTTGAGCATAAAATAATAAATATAAATTATATAATAAAAATAAAAAAATACTTTTTAGTAAAATCTTAATAAGTAAGAAATGTCAAGGAGAATGCATGGGTTTTTGATTCAACCATTTACTCGGTTTTTACAAACAAATGCCAATGGCGAATTTCAGGAACTGAGCGATGCTCGGGAAGTTTTTCCCACATAATAACGTTCGATTCTTGCCAATTCATTTTAGCCAAAAAAAAGCTTTTCACTTCAGCAATATAATCAGAAGAGACATCTTTTTTATCAACCCAAATGTTCCAATGCTGGGTGTCGGTGGGAAGATGAGAAGGGTAGATATTTTGAATTAATACTGTGTAAGAATTATATGAAATTTTTGGTCGATCCGATTCAAACACATCAAAGCGAACAGAATCAGCATATAACTCACCTTTTTGTTTCGACTCAGCACGAACTTGATCGTATTGTTGCTGAATTGATGGTTTTCGCAAAAGAACTATTTTTTCTGTTATAATCAGGTTTTCTAGCTGTTTAAGTTCTGCAAATGTCTCTATTCGCAGCCATGCACCAATGTGACTTTCCAAACCAAAAGGATCAGGTTGAATAGATAAGTGAGACATAAAAAATAAAGAGAAAGGTTAAATAAAAACCCCCTGAAGGGGTAATTTGTGAATGATGAATAGATAAAAATCAAACTATGATCCCATCTGACCACCAGCAGCTTGTAACATGCTCATTAAATCACCAAGACTACCAGTTTCTTGAATTTTCTTTACAACTTCACCTTGTACTTTGCTAATAGCATCGTCAACAGCTTCAATAATAGATTTTGCCATCATTTTTTCTTCTTTCCCTTGTGCTACAAAATTTTCTTGTACAAACGTAATTAACGCTGGGTCAATTTGAATGTCAACAATTTTTTGTTCACCAGTAATAGCAACAGTAACTTTTCCGTTTTTACTTGTTCCTGTAACGCGAATAGATGAAAGAAGTTTTTGAAATTTTTCTTGTTGTTGTTTAATTTTAGAAGCTTGTCCAACCATTCCAGCTGCGTTTTTAATTCCTTGAAGCATATAATAAATAACGTAAATATAAATTTATAATTTACCCAAACCTTGAATTTTTGGCGGTATTTTGTCAAGTAATTTTGGTATATAATAATGCCAAATATAAGTAGCAACTCATTACAACCTTTACAAAAAGGAATCCTTTGTTCATAGCTTAATTCATACAAATGCTATGTTTATCTGTAAAAATTTACGTGTTCGTGTTGAAGAAAAGACTCTTTTAAGTAATATATCTTTTGATGTAAAACCAGGCGAAATTCATGTAATTATGGGACCAAATGGGGGTGGGAAAAGCTCGCTACTGAAGAGTATTGCAGGCATTGGCGGTTATAGTGTATTGGCAGATACATTGAGTTTGAATGATGCAGATTTAACACCATTCGATATTGCAAAACGAGCAAATTTAGGTATCTTTCTTTCTTTCCAGCACCCACCTGCAATACCAGGGCTGAAGTTAGTTTCACTTATCAAAGAGTCAATAAATGCTCGTCAAACTGATCAAAAAAAGGAAAAACTCTCCTCGGCAATAATATTAAATGAGTTGAAAAAATGGACAAAAGAATTACAGTTCGATGAATATTTATACAAATCTGAAGTGAATTACAACCTCAGCGGTGGACAACAAAAAATGTCGGAGTTACTTCAACTTGCCATGTTGCAGCCTGAACTAGCCATGCTCGATGAAATAGATTCAGGGCTTGATGTTGATTCACTCAAAAAAGTTGCCAATGGTATTAACTTGCTGGCCGATGGAAAACGAAGCTTTATTATTGTTACTCACTCCAGAAAAATGACTGATTATTTGAATAAAATTGACCACGTTCACGTTCTTATAAATGGGCAAATAAAGACATCGGGAGGAAAAGATTTAATTGATTTTGTAGATAAAAATGGCTACGAATCATTTATTGGCGAAACATTATAAAAAACGTAACAGACTTTTTGATACACCTTTCCCATGTCTTTTTCCTGCGAAATTACCATAAATGGATTCAAATCTGATCAGACGCTTACTGATGGTAGTGAGTTTGTGATTGCGAAAAATGAACACGTGGTAGTTACAATTTTGATTGATTTAAATAAGGAAAAGAGAGATTTTGACTGGAAATTTAACCTTGTTGATAGAAGTGCGAAATTAGAAGTGCTGGTGAAATCTCAGCTTAACAATAACTCGAATTTAAAAGGAAATTTGACTATTAACCACACAGCAGCAGGATCCACAGCACATTGCACGTTTTTAACTTCAGCAGATAACGCATCAAGAGTAGATATAACTGGGTCAATTAATATTCAAAAAAACTGCCCACACGTTTCTTCACGATTAAGCATGAAAGGCTTACTGCTTGATAGTAAAAGCAGCATAAAACAGCAGCCACTTCTTCATATTCAAACCCCAAACGTTCAATGTAGCCACGGGTCAACAATTTCATCAATTCCAGCCAGTCAGCGTGAATATCTTCAAACACGTGGACTGTTACCACAAACGTATAAACGTGTTTATCAACAAGCTTTTTTACAGAATGATTTCAGATAAATGAGATACCTTGAATACAACCTTATTATGTCTATAACATCAATAAAAAATGAATTTCCCATCTTCAAAAATCATCCTCGTTTGGTGTATTTTGATAACGCAGCAACTACGCAAAAGCCACAGTATGTGCTGGATGCGGTGAATCATTTTTACACAAACTCAAACGCAAATATCGCCAGAGGTTCATATCCACTTGCTGCTCAGGCTGAGGTTGAATACCTCCAAAGTAAAACTGATATTGCCAACTTCGTAAACGCTTCGGTTGAAGAAATTCTTATAACCAGTGGCTGTACTGATAGCATCAATAAAACAGTTCAGTTGCTTGAAATAAACAAGTGGATTTGTGCTGATTGTGAAATTATTGTTACAGAAATGGAACACCATTCAAACTTTTTGCCGTGGCAGCAACTAGCAAAACGAGTTGGGGCAATTATAAAAATGTGGCCTGTGGATGAACAAGGAGAGTTGGAGCGAGATTGGCTTGAAAAAAATATCACTCAAAAAACTGCCGTACTTGCCATTACCCATATTTCAAACTCACTTGGAACGATAAATGCAGTACAAGAGGTTGCTGATTTAATACGTAAACACGGTCAAAAAACACCATTTGGTAGAACGTTGTTGATAGTAGATGGAGCTCAAGCGGTTGCTCATCACAACGTAAATGTTCGTGAACTAGGAGCCGATTTTTACGCTTTTTCTGGACATAAAATGTATGCAAGCATGGGCGTTGGTTTACTATTTGCCAAATCTGAAATATTACAACAATTAACCCCCACTGAATTTGGAGGCGGTGCGGTAGAATACGTACGTGAAAATGATGTGCATTTTGTTTCTTCCACAGAAAAATTTCAACCAGGAACACCAAATATTGCTGGAGCTGTTAGTTTAGCTGCGGCTGCACGTTGGCTTCAAAAAAATCATCAAAATAGAGAGCTTGATATTGCCAAACTTACAGAATATGCCGCTGAAAAATTACAGCAGCTAAAAAATATTGAAATAATTGGATTACCAAACAAATATAAATCGGGAATTATAAGTTTTACGGTAAACAACAATCATCCGCTTGATATTGGCTCTATGCTGGGAATAAAAGGAATTGCCATTCGCACAGGTAGTCATTGCAATCAAATACTTATGAAAAAGCTCCAACAAGAAGCTGGAACATGTAGAATTTCGTTTGGGCTGTATAATACCAAAGAAGAAATTGATTTTTTTGTTCAGGAATTAAAACTATTGTTGATTTAACATTTCGTTTGCGGAATTAATTAATCTATCTTTATCTGCATCAGAAAGAACTCCTGACAAATTAAGTACAAGCTCAAACTGAGCAATAGCATTTTTTATAGGTTGTGGGGTGTCTTTAGACAAACGTCCCTGTTCACCATTCAAAATCCTTAGAACATTTTTTTGAATAGAAGTGTAGGTAGTCTGAGGAAGATTTGACTCTAAATTTATACACAAACCTGATTCTTTTAAACAATCATTAATATTCCTAATTTGTTTTGAAGTTGCTAAGCTAACAGTTTGGTTGGATCCTCTATTAGATAATTCAAGAATATTTTTCATACACAAATTTCTGCTTATAAAACGTATAATACGATGAGTATTGCACACTTTTTTCGTCTCGTCAATTGTTGACAAAAAACCACCTTTAGCTTTGTATTTTGGTATGGAAACCCTAACTCCAAGCGATATTCGCAGAATTCTTTCAGTTGTTATTGACCCGGAAATTGGTCATAATATTGTTGATTTAGGCCTTATTTATGGCATTCATGTTCAGCCAAATGGAAACGTGTATATTCTGCTTACCTTCACTTCACCCACCTGCCCGTTTGCCGACATTATTTTAAATCAAATTCGTGATTTACTAGAAAGTGTTGAAGGAGTTGGTGATGTTGAAATTGAAATTACCTTCGATCCAGCATGGAACACCAGCATGATGAGCGAAGAAATTCAAGTTGATACTGGCTTGTTTTAGAGATAATCCGATTATTAAGTTCAGCCGATTATTCCACCAACTCCTCAATAAATTCAGGATGACAATAGCTACAGACAACTTTTATGAAAGTGAGCCAATTACATCTTTCAATAAAACTGATCCACCAAAAAGAACCAATGCTAATACAGCAGATGAAAGGAGTACAAACCCAACAAGTTTCCACGATCGTTTCAAGTGAACAAAATGCAAAACACTTCCTTCAAAAAGGAGGAGAAGAACAAAAGCTGGCCACACAAGAACTCCAGCATTAACGGGATAAAATCCAGGTTGAAAAAGAAGAATTGCACCAGTAATAAGAGCTAAATCGTTCAAGGCAAATTGGTAATACCAAGCAATTTTTGAACGCAAAAGAAGTCCGATTCCTGCAATAAGCTGAAGTACAAAAAGAGCGGTAATTACATATACTGATGTATTCGCAAATTGTTGAGAATTTCCAAGATAGGTTCTGTTGATCATGTCAAAAAATGGAAAAAAGAGCTGACCAGTGTAACTCATTACCTGAACAATAGCATTTGTAAGGGCATCTACACCACTTACTTTTTGAGCAACTAAATTGAGATAATTTAAGAAAAATGGAAAGGTAAGAAAATGAATAATACTAGAAAATGCTAAAAAAATAACAACAGTAGATAATGGATCGCGTTTCTTTTTTTCGTTATTCTGAAGATGTGTTGGTGTTGGTTCAGTTTGATATGCTGATTTTTTGAGTGCGTTCAGTTTTTCTGTTTTATTCATACAAGAAAATAAGGGTTTTTAGATACTAGCAGTATGATTTAATTGAAGAAGAACGTCAAGAAAAATATACCAATAAAAATCCGCCCCCAAACGGAGACGGACACAAAAATAAAAACCAAGAGGTTAGTATTATGCACGAACTGCTTCTTTCAACGTTTTTCCTACTTTGTAGGTTACGCTAGTAGATGCAGGAATTTGCATAGCTTCACGAGTCTTAGGGTTTACACCAGTGCGAGCTGCACGAGTTACAACGCGGAATACTCCGAAACCAGTGATATTCACTTCGTATCCTGAAGTTAACTTTGCAGTTACTACATCAACGAAACTGTTTAAGAATTTTTCAGCTTGCGCTTTAGAAACTCCTAAATCAGCTGCTAAAGCCTCAACGAGTTCGGTTTTATTTACTTTTTTAGTTGCCATTACATATCACCCCCTTTCTGTGTTATGCCTCCACACTAAAATTTTTCATAAAGGTTGTCAAGTTTTTTTGATTATATAAGACCGCTGACGTAAAAATAACACGCTTACGAAGAAATCAGTAGAAAAATAAATGAAATAGGAATCATTGACAATGAAACAGAAAACATACTGTTTCTTTTAAGATCATTCTCTCTCTTTGGTACTGGTACATTACCCTAAGCAAAAGGATGCAAGATGTTGATCTATAAGCCCCTTTATTGGGGTATTTTAGTTTTTACTTCATCGCTTTCATCTTTATTCAGGTCAAAAAAGTTTACGTCTTTGGCTATATAATCTTTAATTTTAATTGGCTGAAAAGCAGGAAGTTGAATTGGTTGCTGAGGTGTAGTATTTTGCTGACTTGCCCCCTGTTGCTGATTTTGCATAAATTTATTCCAACCTGTGCCACTTTGTGTTTTTTGTTGATCTAATTTTTCTAAAAAGTCTTGTTTTGCCTCAATTTCTAACGATCTGCGGAAAACTGCTTCCATGGTATTGTTAAACGTATCATCTAAATGCGACCCCATTTCACGAATAATTCTAGCTTTTTGCTCAGATTGTTGACCACGAAAATCGTAATTTGTGTCTTTCTCTTGCTCGGCAACTTTTACCAATCTCGACTCCCATTCTTTCTGGATATTTTCAACAGTAAGTTTGGCAAGTTTTTCGTCTAAATCGTAATTATCTGGTTGACGTTGGTACACCATTTTTCGAGGTCTTACCAACATAAGAATAAATTTCAGAATGTAAATATCGCTATCTCGCCCATTAAATTTACCAAGTGATAAATAAATTGCAAGAGCGGCAATAGGAAGAACAGGAATTGCTGACCAAATTCCTAAAAAAGGAAGGGCTCCACTTACCAAAGAAAACATTCCAAGACTCAGGAAAAACCCTGCCATAGCATACACCAACTGCCACACCGTCATGCCAAAAACGATCTTGTCACCAGAGTCTAAAAATTGTGGAACTTGATATACTGCCATGATCTACATTGTTTCTGGTTGATTATAACCGTTGTTTTTGATATTGGCAACCTTATTGATTTAGAATTACACGCTTCACAAATTCTTCACTTAAACCAAGCACTGTGCTGTATTGACCTTGAACACTGGTAAAAAGTGAAGCCTTACCCTGCACCGCAAAACCTCCAGCTTTGTCAATCCAATCGGGTTCAGGATCGTTCACGTAATTCTGAATATCAGTAGCAGATAATTGAGCAAATTGAATATCGGCTGAATATACTTCAACAAGCCAGCGGTTATTCTGAAAAAGAGCATGACCCGTAAGCACTTGGCAGCTTTTTGCCGAAAACATGGTAAGCCAAGAAGTAAGCTCTTCCTTGTTTTTTGGTTTCCCTAATTTTCTGTGTTCAAAAGCCACAACGGTATCGGCTGCTAAAATAGTTCGGTGTTGATACTGAGGTAAAACTGAACGGGCTTTGCCAAAAGCTAAATCGGCTACAATAATTTCAGCTGGAAGAGACTCATCAATAATTTCTTCAAACGGAGGTGAAACTATTTCAAATACCACACCAAGATTTTTCAATATTTCCTGCCTACGAGGTGATGTTGAAGCAAGAATAAGAGGTTGCGACATAAAAAAAGAAAGTTGAATTGAAGTGGGTTTACATGCTTTCAACAGGATCAATAGCAAGTAATTCTAAGTGAGAATGAAGAAAATGAGCTGTTAAACCACAAAAAGCAAGAAGAGTATTTTTTCGATCAGAGTTTGTTTCTTGCGATACATTAAATTGTGAATACCAAGAATTTACAGCAGAACTTACTTCGTATAACTGATTACAAATGAAATGAGGTTTGTATTGACTTACAACCGACTCGAGGATAATTGGCATTAAAGCCATTTTCTTTAAAATAAGAATTTCCTCAGAATTTAAAAGTGACGGATTGATGTTGCTATAAATTGATGTAGATTCAGATTGGGCATTTGAGCTATTTTTCGCTACAATACTGCGAAGACGAGCGAGTGTATAGAGTTGATACACTCCAGTGTTCCCTTCAAATTGAAGAATTTTGGGAATATCGAGTACGAGATCATGAATGCAATCGCGTGATAAATCGAACCATTTTAAGGCAGCAATAGCAACTTTTTGGGCAAGTAAAGGAAACTCAGGGAAAGTATCGGCTTCAGGATTTTTTTCAAGCAAGGTTTTTTCAGCTGCAGAAATAATTTTGTTAATAAGATCGTGTGCGGTTAAAAAATTTCCTTTTCGAGTACTCATTTTACCTTCAGGAAGGGTAAGATAGCCATATGGCAAGTGAATGAGATGCTCAAATGTAAGTCGATCGATAACATCTTTTCCTACAAATGTCTGGAATTCAGGAAGACTTATAAGATAAGCAATAATAACGAATGTTTGGTCAAAATTATGTGATTGGGAATGGTCAGTTAATGTGATAACTAAATCACGTTTATGATCACGTGCCCACTGCCAACGAGTAGCTACATCACGAAACAAATAGGTTGTATATCCTTGCGTGCTAATAAGATAGCCACGCCCCATTTTCGAGTCGGAAGTTGAGCCAGATTCTTCGCCACCAGTGAGTTTTTTCAGTACTTTTTTGATGGAATCAGATGCTGTTGTCCACTGTTCGTTCAGCTCTTGAAAATCAAAATATCGAGCGTTTCCTTCTTTTTTCCAAATGGTGTGAGTGTCGCAAAATTCACGGATTTTTTGCATATCGTCTTCATAAAAACTTTCCCCTTGTTCGATGGTGTGTGGAGTAACATTAAGAAGAGCTAAATCCGCGGCAATTTCCTTTTTCGACACTTCAACAAACTGCTGCCAAAGGGCTAAACGTGTTGCATCTTTCTGCTCGAGGAGTATAAATTCTTGGCGAACAACTTCATCAAAATCGGCAATGTTGGTTTTTTGTTGATTTCCCCACACATACAATTTAACTAGTGTATCAATAGGCTGAGTTTGATAGGTTTGCATGGAAATAGTTTCCAACGTTTCATTCACAACCACTTCTAACTCACCAGCTTGCAAAAATTGAGCCCAAGCCCACAGTAAAATACCAAACTGAACCCCCCAATCTCCCCAATGGTTGTCGCTCATAATATTTGGATATTTCAGCGTAAGAACTCGAAACAACGATTCACCAATATCAGCATTCCGCATATGTCCAACATGAAGTGGCTTGGCAACGTTTGGGCTTACATATTCAAGCAAAACAGCCCGTGTTGGATCGGAAATAACTTGAGGTGTGGCGAGATTTTGAAAGAGAGTAGACCAACCTTCTGAAGTAAAATTAAGGTTAATAAATGGACCAGTATTACTGATTTCAACCAAAGAGAAAAGATTTGTAGACTCAATATCGGTACGGAGTTTTAACACAATATGAGATGCAAAATCAACAGGGTTTTTCCCTTCACTTTTTGCCTGAATAAAGGCGTAATTGGTGGAAATAACACCAAGCTCTAAGCGGTTAGATGGCATCCATTGAGATCCTGGTAATAACGCTTGTAAGGTTTGAATAACAGAAAGGATACTTATAACTGACATACAAAAACTGTTAAGGTATTTTCAACAACTGTCAAAATGAGGTGGATGTCATCCATGTATTTTCTAGTGTCATCCTCAATTTATTTCAGGATCTAAAAACAAACTGCTAAGTTGCTAGTCGATTATTCCTCACTGCCGCTGTCAAATGCATTTCAGGATCTGAATTCTGATGTATTCAAGCTGCCTATTTTTGACAAAATTCCAATAACTTTTCAAGAAAAAAGTATGACTAATTCTACATCTACCTCATTGAGTTTGAAAGAAAAATTAACCCTAGCATCTGCGGGTGTTATTCTTGCCGTTGTTATTATTGCTGCTATATTTCTTGTTGGTTCGCTCCTACCTAAGTCCAGCACATCTTCAACAAGCTCTTCTTCAGTTGCAACTGCTACACCACTCAGTCAACTTGGTATAAACGACACTCAGGTTGGTACAGGTGCTGCAGTAAAATCTGGTGATACTGTTACTGTTCATTACACTGGAAAACTTCGCAAAACTGGAGTTAAGTTTGATTCTTCTTTAGATTCTGGCAAACCAGCAAGTTTTGTTATTGGCGTTGGTCAGGTAATTCCAGGATGGGATCAAGGATTGATTGGTATGAAAGTTGGTGGAAAACGAACACTTGAAATTCCAGCTGCACTTGGATACGGAGCACAAGCACAAGGCCCAATTCCTGCAAACTCTGATTTAATTTTTGATATCGAATTGTTGGATACAAAAGCAACCCCAGCCGCAGACGCTTCAAGCTCAATTTCTACAAATTCTCAACAATAAAAAATAGTGTATAAAATTTGGTTTGATAAAAACCTTTGTAGAGGAACCCTTGCGGTTCCATTTTTTGTTGCAAATAAAATAAGCTCATTGTTTTTCCCTCATAAAAAAAGTTTTTTGAGTTCGTGTTGATCTTTATTCTTGACAGATTTCAAAATTTTTTGTAGAATGCGTGTAACAACTGCGATTTTCGCACCTGAGACCTCCTTCATTGGAGGATCGTTTGTTATATATTTCCTGATAAATAAGTGTTTAGTTTTTGTTTGATTTGAGTAAATTGCTCGTCATTTAACCTTCTTATTTTTCTAGAAAGCCTTAAAACATCATACGATTTTGGGTTCGTAGTTAAAACATACGACTCTACTTTTTGCAAATCAAACGTGTAGCTAATATCATAATAAAAAGCTGAATTATTTGGTTTTTCACTGGTCAGAGGAAGGGCAATAAAATGTCTGCCAGATTTACGAATTACTAAAACTGGTCTTTCAAAATAGTCATTTTTTCCACAAATTTCTGTGCCAATATTTACACCAATTGAACAATACCAAATTTCTCCAGCTCTAAAACGGTAGTTTTTCCTTTGCTTGTCGAAAAGTCGAGATTGCTTGATTTCTAATTGTTTTTTGTACTCATTCCAACCATCAAAATTCTTGATGAAATTGGGCTTGACAGTTTGGTTTACAGGCATCTTTTTGAAGATTCATAATTTCAACCATTTAGTCAACTTTATACGGTAGAATTTTGTAGTCAAATAATTTGAGTGTGATTCAAACATCGCCATTTTCCCTCATAAAATAGAGTTTTTTGAGTTCGTGTTGATCTTTATTCTTGACAGATTTCAAAATTTTTTGTAGAGTGTAATTACAAATCGACGTTAGTCGCTCAACCCCCAGAAATGGGGGTAATAATTTTTTATAAGGTATTTTTTATAGCATCTTTAACTTTTTGAAAATCATTTTCGTCAATTCTACCCATTTTGGTATAAAGCCTTTTAGCATCCATTAGCCTTAAATGAGTAATCATTGCACATTGCTCAATACCCTTAAAAGTAATTTTGGTATAATACGGGTTGTCTTTTATTTGCCTCGTTAGTGGAACAGCCCAAAATAGATTTTTGTTAAATTTACGAATAATTAGAACAGGACGGCTAAAAACTTCACTTTTGCCATTTTCTTCATCGCCAATATTTTCGCCAAGCCCGCACCAAAAAACTTCTCGTTCATGAAAGTGCCAAGAACCCTGTTTGTTGTGTAATTCCTCTTTTTTAATTATCCATTGTTGAAATTGTTTAGTCATCTTTTTCAAGATGTATAATTTCAACCATTTAGTCAACTTTATACGGTAGACTTTTATAGTCACATTAAAAATGTCGAGTGCGATACAAACAAACTAAATATTAAGATCCTGAAATAAATTCAGGATGACAACAGCGAGTTCAGGATGACAGGAGGAAAATTCAAAATAACAACAGAAGGTTTATCAAAAAAACACCCTACCCCGACATTTCCTCAATAAGATCACGAATAGCGGCGGCCATTTCAAAATCGTACGCATCTACTGCAATTTGGAGGCGTGATTGCAAACTTGTAACCGAAATATGCTGCGTGCGGAGCTCTTCCATGTAAGCTTGTTTTTGCGATTCAAACCCATCGTATAGCTGCTTGCCTTTTGATGAATTTTTTGAGCTTGCGGCAAAGCCATGTACCGAGCCAGAATTTACACCAGCCGAGCGAGCGTTTGGATTTTTCCCTCTTCGTGAAAACCGATGTTCAAGTTCAAACCCATCATCCAAATTAGAATTTGACGATTTTTCCTCAACCTCTTTTACCTCTTCACGCATATCATCAGCAATACTTTGCATGCTTCGAATAGTTGATTTTGGTGTAATACCGTGTTGTGTATTATAGTTCGTTTGAATTTCTCTTCTTCGATTTGTTTCATCAATTGCTTGTTTCATGGCTCCCGTCATTTTCTGAGCATACATAATCACCATTCCTTCCTCGTGCCTCGCCGCACGTCCAATAATTTGAATAAGACTCGACCGAGATCGCAAAAACCCTTCTTTATCGGCATCAAAAATGGCAACCAAACCAACTTCGGGCAAATCAAGACCTTCTCGGAGTAAATTAATTCCAATCAGAACATCATACACTCCACGGCGTAAGTCGGATAAAATATCGATACGGTCAATTGTTTCAACATCGCTGTGAATATATGCCGATTTAATGTGAATTTGCTTAAAATAAATATCAAGTTCTTCTGCAAATTTTTTGGTAAGCGTGGTAATAAGAACTCGCTGCCCTTTTGCAACTCGCTGGCGAACTTGCTCCAGAACATCATCAACCTGATTTGTTACTGGTTTCACAATAATTTGCGGATCAAGAAGTCCAGTTGGACGAATAATTGCCTCAGCAATAACAACATCACGCCGCACTTCTGGATTGGTTTTGAGTGGAGAAATGGTGATTTTTTTCGCCATAATATGAACAAAATGATTTGCGATAGATTAGAATCTCATTGGGTTTTGAAGCTGTGGAAACCCTTCACCAGTATTCCAATTTGACGCATAAAATTCACGATTACCACCTATCAGCTGCTTGTTGATAAAAATTTGAGGTTTAGAAGGAAAAGCTTGAATTCCATCAGGTTTCCATCCAAAGTGTGAAGAAACTTCTAACACGGTTTCATTCGTAAAATCGGTATCGAGTGTGTAAATTTCAAACGAATCAACTTTTTTTGTATCGATAAGTGCTTGAATAAGCACAGCTGAGGCAGAACAAAATGGACAACCAGGCTTAAAAAATGCAACTGAATAACCTGCTGCAATACGTTCAATAAAAAATGATGATGATTTAAATTCAGACATAATAAATAGATTTAATAAGTAAAACTGATTTTTTACTCTTGCCACATTCAAAACTTCTGTCAATGGTTATTTGTAGAGGCGATCTCGGATCGCTATTTTTACAGATTATATTATATATAGTGAAGAAATTTATTTCTCGATGGAAAAGGAGATAAAAATTAGAAGAGCCTTTACGGCTCTATTTGTAACAAAAAATAATAAGTAATGATGCTTTTTGCAATTGTTTTATTTTATTCTAGTCATAAGGACTTCCAAATTCTTGGCGTACGATTGCAGGTAAAATCCATGAACCTACTATAGAAACAAAAATGATGTTGAAATTAAAATCTGGGGCTGTTTGGGTGTACAGTCCAAGCAGAGGCCCAACATATGAATATAAAGAACTTGCCACAACCGAGCTAATAACAGCTAAAATAATATCTTCTAAAATCTTATAATCGTCATCGTCAGTTCTTGAATAGCGAAGTTTATTAAAAAGAAAACCACCAATTGCACCAAGCGGAATCCATGATAAAATATATAAAATTGTCCAAAAGAAATACATAAATTAAAGTGTTAAAAATATGATAAAGGTTCTACTATAAAGATCGGCATTATGCGAGGGCTTCTTTTTCTTTCTGAAAGATATTGTTCAGTTTCTTATCGAACGTTACCAGTTCCATTTCATTTTGTAAGCAAAGTTGTAAATAAAGGCAGTCTTCTAGTGATATATTTTCTTGTTGAAAAAAGCTTGTTACATTTTTTAAATTCAGATTTTTTGTTTCCGCTAGTTTAATCACGTTCATTGTAGCTATTTTTTCCAAAACTTCAGCAACCGTTTCTTTATCCAGCTTGTAGCTAGAACTTAACACATAACTTAATTCCATTAAAACTTCTGGAATAATGTATAAATGTTGGTTGTTCTGAGATGCTTTTTTAAACAGATTTTTTACCATTTCCACCTGTTTTTCCCCGTCACCAACTACCAATCTTGCTAGGATATTTGTATCAATAAATTTTTTGGTCATAACCTATATCTTCCGTTTTGCAAAGGTTGTTTGTTTTGATTTTTGAATCTCATCTTCTAGCTTTTCATCGGAAATTCCAAGCATTTCTGGAGCATTTTTCTTCACTTTTTCTAATACCATTCCAGCTAAATTGTTAATTTGGTCATCACCATTTTGAATAATAAATGATTGTGGATCGGATGGGTTTGAGGAAAAAACAATTCTCATACCAGGTTTTAAGTGAAGAATTTTTGCAACCTCCACTGGTAAGCTCATTTGTAGTTGAGAAGATACTTTTACACTATAGGTCATACTAAAAGTAGTTTAGTTTAGTAAAGGTTATTTGTCAAGGTAAAGGTTTTAGATCCTGAAATAAATTCAGGATGACAGTAGCCCATTTATCGCTTATCAATAATAAATTATCATTCAAACAACACCTACTTATTCACCTTTGCAATAACCAAAAACCACTGATCTTCTGAAGTTGTTGCGTTATTTACTAATGTTAAATGTTGAATTGAATACCCAGCTTGATTCACAAGATATTCTAACCGTTCTTGCTGCCAATAGTGACGCAGCCTTCCCTCTTGCATTTCCTCACCTTCGCCAACTTTCACGCTAAAGGCGAACATTCCATCTGGTTTTAAATTTTGGCTCAGCTTTTCAAGCGATAATAATGCTTGTGACTCAGTAAAGTGACCAAGAACACCATTGGCAAAAATGGCATCAAACATTCCATCTACATTTTCGGTAAGTGGATTGAATAACTCAGCTTCTTTTCCTGTTTCTTGCTGAAGCTCAACCATGGAAACAGCGGCATCAGTTCGGCGAACAAAATAGCCAAGCGATTCAATGTAATCAGCATCTCTACCAAATCCACTTCCAACTTCTAAAATATCCGACTGGGGTTTAAGTGAAGTAAGAAGTCGGTCAATCCACACCTTAAACTCGTCATTGGTACGGCGAAGTGGGCTAGAAATTACGTAATGTTCAACGTTTTTATTGTACCATTCAATGGTTTCCAGCTGATTTTCACTCTCTTCGGCGGAAATTTCTCGGGAAATTTGTTCAATTTCTTCTTCTAACGGGTTTTCAAAAATCTCTCGAATAATCTCTTCTGTATCAGGTAAACCTGTAGTTGTGGCATCAAAAAATGTTGGTTTTAATACATCCCAAACAGTATCTTTTCCTTTAAATTGAGAATTCTCTTCATCTTCATCAACTTCTTGTTTTAGTTCTGAATCAAGCTCTTGCTCAATACGTTTTTTAACATCCTCTTCAGATTCTAATTCTTCAACAACGGCAGATTTAACAACATCAACTTCTTCTTTTTCTGGCTCGGAATAGGTGCTGATGAGTGGCAAAATAACAGCATCAATCTGAGAAGTTTGAATTGTTTCAGCAACATTGATGGGTTGTTTATTGGGCAATTCAGTTTCAACTTTTTCATCATCTTTATCTTTCTCATTTATTTCATTTAGCTCTTCTTCAATTTCTAATTCTTCATCAAGCAGTTCTTTTATTTCATCGTGTTCTGGTACTGGTTGTTCAACATGAACAGATTCAATAACCTCATCCTCATCATCTTCATCGCTATCTTGTTCATCAGTTAAATGTGACTCAGTAAGCTTAGAAAAAAATCCTTTCTTGATGATGCTCTTAGCTTCTTCTTCGAACTCAGATTCAATAGAAAATGGAATATTTAGTACAATGTTATCGATAGCTGCATTAAAGTTATCCCAATTATTTCGCTTAATAATTTCATCAAGTGTTACTAAAACAAGTTCGCCGTCATGCCCTGCTTTGTCTTCATCAATTTCACTTGAAACACGATTTTCAAAGTCTTCAGGAGAAATTTCAGCGTATACGTAATGACTTAACGAGTGGCTAAGAATATGTTTATGTGGTAAAAATTCGTGGCACGTAAGCACAAGCTGACCAGAGGAAAGGTTAACAAGACCTGCCTCTTCAATTGCTTCACGTAAATAAGCCTCTAACACCGTTTCATCGTCATCAATTCCCCCACCAGGTGAAAAATAACGATTATCATCTTTTTTGGTGAACATTACAAATTTGTTGCTTCCCTTCAAGCGAACAAACCCTGCAACACGCTCACGAAATGTGGTGTTTAATAACCTACCACGATCGATTTCATTGATTGATTTTGGATCATCTATTTTGAAAAAGGCTGGAAAAGTTGTTGCAAAAGTGTTCAAGGCAAGCTGACTAGAAAGTTGCGGAATTTTGTGAATTGCCCTATGAATTGAAACCCATTTTGCATCTTTATACTGATCAGATAACACAATAGGATCGGTAGAAGAGACCGAGTATTGAACAACAGCAGCTACGGTATTTGTTGGTGCTGACTGAGCAAAATTTGTTACAAAATTTGGTGTTGAAACAAAAAAACCTGTTGCTTCAAGAATACTTGATACAATATATTCTTCAACATTTTTAATGTTAGGCGTTATATTAAGTGTAAGGAGCTGAGGCTGATTGTAAAATAATTCTGGGCTTGATGGATAACATACAAGAACTTCATTCCATTCATTGGTAAGAAGAACAATAACCTGTTTTTGAGTATTTTTAGACCTTGGTAGGTTTATAAAGTCGGCCAGATTCGTTGGTAAATCAATAAAGGTTTCCGATTGAGATTCTGTGGTTAAGGTTTCTGACTGCTGCAAATTCTCTTCAGCTGATATGGTTGTGTTAGATAGTAATGGATTCTCTTCAAGTAATTCTTCGTTGTAAATTTCAGGAATTTCTATTTCAGGTTCTTCAGGAATTTCTATTGATATTGAAAGAAGTTCATCAGTATCTTTATCGGACAATGAAGCTGAGATATTTTTTACCTGTTCTTTTGGTTCAACTTCTCCTCGAATAAGATCTTCAAGTTCATTTTGCGTATCGGGAAAAACCCAAGTACCTTGAGGATGAGGGCGTGTACCAAGTTTTTTAAGTAAACCAGTAGCAGACCATTTTTTATACCATTTTTGGCTAACTTCAGCGTGAGGAAATGTTTCAGACATGACAACGGAATAGTTAAAATCATGATGATAATTTCCACCTATTCTGTCAACTCGAATGAATACTAGGTTATGCTACAGGTAAGAATTGATTTATACGTATCGGAACGCAAATAAGCTGGTACAAATAATTGGAGGTTTACATCTTTTTCATAGTCACCGTTACCTCCACCAGTAGCAAACGTTGCTATGTTAAAATCGTTAGATGAGCCTGAAGTAACTGAAGTTGTTTCCTGAATTGAAGTGTAATCGGTAAGGGTTCCATCAATAACTCCTAAGCTTCCAAACGGCAATGTAAGCTGAGTTGGAGTAAACGAAAACTTACTGGTACCGTTAAACAACGGAATTGTTGCAGCAAATGAGTTTCCTACAAAGTTTGTTGCTGAACAACTTGCACTCCAACCAACCTGAGTTCCTCGTGCATCTTGCATAACAATTCCATTCACTAACCCTGTTGTTGATGCTTCGCTTGAAGTAACATTTACATCAGCAAAAGATATGCTTGTTGGTGTGTAAATAGTTAATCCTCCTGAAGTTACATCAATATCATTTCCATTTGCATAAGTAAGTGGATCTGTTGAAGTACTGAATTGACTGG
>Ga0316610_1000123_pt1 | contig 21467 bp, 19 predicted proteins | sample MIS2017111B_MG_FD_207677 | JGI IMG/M metagenome (GOLD analysis project Ga0316610, IMG submission 207677) | Microbial mat bacterial communities from Middle Island sinkhole, Lake Huron, Michigan, United States - MIS.2017.111B | ecosystem: Environmental > Aquatic > Freshwater > Lake > Sediment... | reverse complement strand
AGATAAAGAGGCTGGGTTATCCTTGGATGCTATTGTTAATATCCTGGAAGACTTATCTACACAAGGAGCAAATAGCAATCTAGACGAAAAGCAGGCTTCTGCTGCTTCTTTAGATATTCATGAAGCGTTTGTAGGTATCAGAGAAAAGATAGCCGAACCTAATAACGGCAGTTGGTTAAATCCACTTAATTGGCCAGGGAAGACCATGGACCGCATTGGAGAGAGTGCAGGTAGAGCGAACGCAGAAACCTTAATAAGCAAGGGACAAGAAATGCTATCAGGACTTGGATCTTCGATTGGTAGTGGATTAAGCAGCCTATCTGATCCAGAAACTCTAAAGACTATTGCTCCTTGGGTCATTGGTGGACTTGGTGGCTATCTTATCCCAAAAATGCTTGGAGGAGAACAAAGTGGCATGCAGTCATTAGCGACTACAGCACTAGGTGCTGCGGCAGTAGGAGGAGGTAGTTTACTACTGAATCGTGCTATGAGCGGAGATGATAAAGCCTGGACTCAGTGGAAGCAAACTAAATTAAAATAATATATTATTGTGATATTGATATGTATAAATTTGCTGATCCATTTGAGGCAGTAATGTCGTCTAGAGGAAACATGGCAGCTCCAGAGCCGTCTAAGAAACTCGATACCGAAATTACTAGCAATAGAGATGCTCTCTTAGAGACACGTACAAAAGAGCAGTATGCTGGTATTCCAGAGAAAAACAAATCAGAGATGTGGCAAGCATCTATTGAAGATGGAGGGGATGGCAAAAAGATACTTAGTTTCTTAGTGGGAGACAAGACGCTAGAGTTTGCATTAGGAGAGTCTGACGCAGAGGGAGTATCCGCAAATAGATTACCAGACGGCGATAGGAATAATTTCGGGACTAGGGGAGAAGCGCTTACTGGAAAATTTCAGGTACATAAAATGTCTGCTGATAAAATCTATGGAACGTGGCAGGCAGGCAAAAAGAGTATTACGTTTGCTTTAGATAAAGATGGAGATGGTTGGAGGATAAAGAAAAAAGGAGACGAAGTGCCAATGTCTTCGGTAAGAGATTTAGTAGATGCCATTACGATTAAAAAGGCATCTGACATAAATACAATGCTTGAGTCTATTAAAAGTAAGCTAGTGGATGGAGATCCAGTACATTACAATACCGTAATGGCTAGGCACGGAGATCAGCCATTAGATAGGTTTTCCCTAGAACCATATACACTACCTCAGATTGGACTTACTGGTGCAGCTATTGGAGCATCGCTCATGGCAGCTAAAAACCTAGGACAAAAAGGACTTTCTTTATTAACTGGTGGATACGACGACAGTCCTTCACTACTAAGAGACATGGCTATTGGGGCTGGGGGTGGCGCTATTGGACTTGGCGCTATGAAACTAATGGGTGAGCGTGACGATAGTGATGAGCTAGTTATGATGAATGGCCAAAGAGTACCCAAAGCAGCCAGAGAAAAATACAAAGATATTTTTAAGAGCAGAACAGCTGGGCAGTTTGAAAGAAGAACTGGTATTCAAATTAGGAATATGACCGACAGAGAAAAAACTCTAGAAGAACTATACCTAAAGAATGCACAAGAAAAGAAGGCTGCTTATTATAGCGTAGACTCTATTAAGCTATTGCTTGCTAATGATTTTTCCCTTACTCCAGCAGATAGGAGATTACTAATGCAACAACTCCAGACAGCGCAATATCAAACTGCTGGAGATATTACTAATATTGGTAAATTAAAGTCTATGGGGCTAGGAACATTAGCTGGATATATTGCGGCAAAGGTATTAGGATTAGGAACAATAGGGACTATTGGGGCAAGCATTATAGGTGGTATGCTTGGGTACGGTGGACAGTCTGCTCCATCATCTCAATTTGGTCCAAAGCAACACGCAAACGGTTATACATATTATTAAAAATGAATACAGAACATTTACATAAAAGAGCGGAAGAGATTAAACATGGACTTTGTGTGTCTATGTCATATGTAGGCATCTTGCCATCAGAGCTTGAAGCTGCACTAAATAACACGACAGGAGAAGAGAAGAAAGCTGAAGGAGTGTTTTCTACTGTAAAGAGCGTAGTTTCCTCACCAGCAGCTATGTTATCTGCTACAAAAGATCATATTCTTAGTCTCATGGGATTAGGATTAGCCGTAGGAGCTGCTGGTGGTATTGGTACTGCTGTTGCCAGACATAAACTAGAGACTATCGCAAATAGCTCAGAAGATTCCGAGATGCGCAAGAAGAGAATGCGGGTTGAGGCATACAGTAAGATGGTCAATGAATTAAAAACAGATATGGCTTCCGTATGATAGAAGAAATTCCAGAAACAGATAAAATGCCAGAAGACTTGGCTAGCGATCTAGAAGAGATCTTGTCCATATCTATCGGCAACAAGCCTAAATCTATGGTAAACCTATTGCATGACCTAGGAGGTGGCAATAGGGATAAATTCATAGAAAATATCGAAAGCGAACCTGAAGCACTAAAGATAGAAAACAATTATGTATATGTCTTAGACCTAGCTAATGAGGATGACGCTAAGAAGTATACAGAGGTAATGGAACAAGTAGGAGATCCAAGCCATAATGCAAATTTAGTTAGTATGTCACCTCCTTCTATTATGCTAGATCCTACTACCCCAAAAGGATTTAGGTCTATAGTTGTAATTAAGACATGTGAGATCAAAAGAATAAAAAAGAAGGGTAAGCCTTCTATAGATAAACGTAAACCAGGTAAAAAATACATATGAAAAAAGAAGCAGGAGTTTTGGAACTAATTGTAAATAGACTAGAAGAGTATGGCCCACAAGCGGCTATGATCGGTGCTGGTCTAGCTGGATTGAGCCACTATATGTATGCCAGCAATATGGAAGAAAAAGAAAAAAACCAAAAAGAAAACGACAAGTCTATTTATGTAGATGTCGATCCAAGTAAAATGGCAGCCGATGGTAGTCAGTATCTTTTAGACGCTGGCATTGGTGGTGGAGTTATACTTGGTGCTGGTACTGCAGGATATGTAGTTGTAGATAAGATATTGCAAAAAATCAGGAAAAAAGAATTAGATAAGGACTTGTCCAAGTCTAAGTCTGAATACGAAAAGCTTTTATCCCAACGCATATCTAAAGAACAAGCAAGTCCAGAAGATAAGCGTGCTGGTAGCGAACTTACGTATCCAAACATAGAAGCTCTATGTTATGCGGTAGCCATCAGTGAGCTAGATAGCGATGTACGTGAAAAGGTTGCTACTGTGACCGATCCTACGTATGCTACTCTTGCTATGAGTATGCCTAGTTTGGCTGCATTGGTAGGTGGCGTATTAGCTCATAACTATTGGTATGATCGTCAAAAGAATATTGATGCTGGTCTACTGAAGAAAGAAAAAGAGGAAGAGCGTAAAACTCCTACCAAGATAAAACTAAGATACAAAGAAGACAAAGGTAAAAAGGAAGAGCCAAAAGAACCACTAGAAGAAAAAGGTGCCTCTGGAGATTCTCCATTGACCGAAGAGGAAGCATCTATGGTGAATGCCCTTAATGGTAATTTGTATTTTACTGGCAAAGAAAAAGACGACAACACTGAAGAAGAAAAGAAGAATGTCGTAGATAAAACACTCCATGAGAATATGGTAGAGCCTATTGATCACAACACTACTGTCGTACATACAGAGAACGGCGATACAGTAGTAGAAGCACAAGATGCTATTGCGTCTAAGGTACTAGGTAGAGCACAAGACATTATAGCCAAAAACTTGGCTATGACAGAAAACGTAGATTAAATCATTTATTATGGCTGAGCCACCCATTGAGCTAAAAACTGGCGTCAAGCTCCGCCAAATGAATGATTACGATGCTGTCCGTAGCGGTATCTTTGAAAGCGTAAAAAATTCATTCGAGACTAAATTCCCACTAGAGAACGATAAATTTAAGATTGTATTGAAGGGATTACGGTATCCAGAAAAGACATACGATGTGCGTGACGAGAAGCGTGCCTTGTTGTCTAATAATGCACTTACGGTTCCTCTGTATGGACAGCTATCTCTTATCGACAAAGTGGAGAATAGAGTTATAGACGAAACTGATGGTGTCTTAGCTAGAGTGCCATACATTTCACATCGTGGCACATACATACATAATGGAAGCGAGTATGCTGTAGTAGCTGGACAACAAAGGCTCAAGCCAGGCGTATACAGTAGAAGGAAGGACAATGGAGAATTAGAGGCCCATGTAAATGTAGCTGCTGGTACAGGGCAAGGGCTAAGGATGTTTATGGAGCCTAAGACTGGTGAGTATAAGGTGATGATCGGAAAAAGCATGATCCCTATGTATCCAGTCCTAAGAGGGCTAGGGGTAGAGGATAGGGAAATAGAACAATGGTGGGGGAAGGATATACTATCCGCTAATCAAAAAAAGAAAGAAGATACTACTAGTTTTGATAAATTCTATTCTAAGTTCTTAGGTAGAAAGGCCGACTTATCCTTAGATGGTAAATCTAAAGCCGTAGCTATTTTGCAAGAGCTAGACAGAGCGCAGATAGATGAATCCGTAGCAGAGCGCAATCTGGGTATTAAGGCTAAGTCTCTTACTCCACAAATATTACTACGTTCTACCCAAAAGTTATTAAACGTACACAAGGGACTAGAGAACGAAGATGATCGTGATTCTCTAGCCAATAAGAACTTCCTTGGTCCAGAAGATTTATTTGCGGAGAGAGTCTCTAAAGATGTTGGTGGATTAGCACGCAAACTGCTATCTCGTTCTTCATACCAGAGGAAGATAACTGGCTTCAATAATGGTTATTTCTCGTCTCAGCTAAACGGACTAGTAGTAGGCAACAGCTTATCTGTATTGGTAGACGGTATTAATCCTATACAAACATGGGATATTGGGAACAAGGTAGTGCAAACAGGCGAAGGGGCTATTGGCGATGCAGATGCTGTCCCTATGTCTGCAAGGAATCTACATCCATCACAAGTAATGGTTATTGACCCAATTAAGACTCCAGAAAGCGGAAGCGTAGGTATAGACCAAAGATTTGCAATGAACGCTTTGAAGGGGAGCGATAAGCAGATATATTTCCCGTTAAGGAATGTAAAAACACAGAAGATGGAATACCTAACTGCTGCTGAGATGAGCAGCAAGATAGTTGGCTTTCCAAAGTACTTAAGAAATGATGAGGTAGCAGGGCATTGATTATGAGCAAACCAACAGTATTATTTGGGATAGAGAAGGAAGCCATGACAAATGTCGGGAAAATGATGTTCAGAAAACCACTCTTTGCTGTAGGATCTCTATGGAAGATGCTTAGCAACAATCAGATAGAAAGGAACATTGGTGGATTTGGATCGCACAGAATAAAAGATTTAATAAAGCTCAAGGAGTACGGAAGAGACATTAGTGATCTAGTTAATGAAGGAGTATTTAGCGTAAAAGGAAGCACTCCAGACCTATGGGGAGGAGCAAGGAAATATAATCGTGGAAATACTAACAATGAATTAGTGCGTGGCGATATATTTACAGGCAAAGGAACACCTGGAGTTGTTAATATCAATAGTTCTCACGTAGATACATTAAGAGAGATGGGCGGAGGAAGAAAAGCATATGGCGCACTATTTCGTATGGTGCATGAATTAGCAGAATCTGGAGTACCACTAATAAAAATAACATCAGATTCCAGTGGTAGAACTAGCGGACAGGCACAAAATATGTGGAAAAGCTTAATGAGGCGTGGGTATCCTATTAAAACAAAAGAGCTTGGTGAAATGTCCTATGGGCGATCACGACCCATTGGAGAAAGTACTATGTATGAGATTGATGTAGATAAACTTAAAGATTTCTATAGCAAGGGAGGGGTAGCAGCAAAAAGAAAAATACAACAAGAGTTTGGTTCGGGTTCTCCAGCCCCATACAAAAATCAACAAACACTACAGCAAAGACTTCTTGAGTTTAAGAATAGAAAGTATAGTGCAAAGCGATAAAAGACAGCATGAATAAGTACGCACAACTATATATAGAGGAATTTGATAAGATAGCCGCAGGACTTGGATTCGACGGGATGAACGTAGTTAAGAAAATTATACGAGATTTTAAAAATAAAGGTGGAGAAATTAGGAGGGTAAGGCCATCTAGCCCTGCAGCCGTATTGCCTGGGACTGAGCATCTTCCTATTGGGAAATCTAATGCTGAATTACCAAACCTAACAAGGCCAAATGTTAAGACGAGAATTGAAGTTGGTAAGGGCAGGCCACGTAATACGATAGAGAGAGGAGCCGACGGAAAGGTAGAATATGTAAATGGGGTAGACGGAGGAACCAATCCTTCTCCTATCGCATCACTTCTACATGAATGGGGACATACAGCAGGAGCAAGGGCATTTCAGCCAATTGCAGCTGCAGATAAAATAAAATATCCTTCATGGATGTCTCAGCAGCACGGTAAGCATGTGTTAAAAGGCATGCCTGATGAAGTAAGTGTATTACTAGACGAACTTACAGCAAATAATTCTGCGATACGGGCTGGTAATCAACTTGGCGCTCCAAAGGGAGCAGCAAATTGGTTTATACAGGCTAGGTATCCTTCATTTTATGATTACGTAAATAGAGCACAAGAAGTAGCAAAAGACAATCCCGCTGTTAAGACTCAACTTGATAAAATACTATCAAAGGGCCAATATGGATATACACCAGACTTAAGCATTAGATCGTTTTATGAATAAACCAACAGTATTATTTGGGATGGAGAAGGAAGCAACAGCATGGAAGCAACTATTGCGTGCAGGGAAATTAAGGTTACCAGACCTTAAGAGGATGGTACAGTCAGTTAATCATAACCAGAATATGTTATTCCCTTCGATGGAAGATGCCGCTATATCTATGCGGCCCATCCACAGCAAGAATGAAATACCATTACCTAAAATAGATTATATTAGCAAGGTAAGAAATCGAGCGGAATATGAAGCGTATCAATTTAAAGGAGACATCCTAGACCCTCAAGTAGGTTTTCGTGCCCATCTATCTGAGGACTTTAGATTACCAAAATACGAAAATGGTATATTTACCAAGAAAAATATACGGACTGCGCTTGGCGTAAATGACAATAATCTTAGAAATTTTTTAGAAGTTAATAGAGAAAACCCAAGAGGCTTACTGTACGGCAATCAGCCACTAATTGATGCCTCACACGGTAAGCGTAATTTATCAATAAGCGGCCGTGGTCCGCTTAGTAAGTCTACTTTTTCTTCTCACCTAGGGGATCCAAATATCATATTACCAGGTCGTGGACACATTGCAGATAATGAGCTTGGTATTAACATGTTTGCTACGAAAACAGAGGCATACAATAAGATAAAAGAAGGAATTAGTCTTGCCCTTAGAGAAGAGCCTGCGCTTGGAGGGATACAGTCGATGTCTACTGCTTTTAGAGGTAGTGACTTTGTGCCGACAAGAGGATTAAAAAAAGTTCGAGGATCAAAATTACTACAAGAGCACGATCTAGTTGTTCCAGTTCCTAGAGTAAGCAAGACACTAGAAAAGACACATATTGGTAATCAATTAATGGAAGAGACAGACAATCTTAAGAAAACTAGAGCAGAAAGAGCATTGTCTGGTACTATAGATATGGGCTTTATAAAGGCAGATAAAGGAGTTTTCGATAGCATGCAATCTGGAATGCTTGGCATTGACCCTGAAAGTCCAGTCTTTAAGCTAATGAGTAAAAGCACATGGGGATCAAAGAATAGTGCAAGATTACCAAAATTTTTATCAACTAATCATATCATAGAAGATAAGCTTATTAATGGATCACTAGATAGCTCAATGGAGGGCATTAAAGGACTAAGGAATACTGATGAGAGTTTATCAAAATTTTCTCCGTTTTATAATCCAATTGGAAATTCTGTAGCAACACCACTACATACGCCAATATCTAGACATGAACTTGGACATTGGGGATTTATAACTGGTATGCCAAGACTTGAACAAAGAAAGACAGTAAATAAGGTTATTGATCATTTCAAGAGCATATATGGTGATGACTATAAGCAGCAAATGAGACAATGGGTACATCAAATGGCCAAGAAAAGCCCATTAAGTGCTAGACCAAGTGTGTTATTTAATGAAGGTGCCGCACAGGTAGTTGGAAGTCAGCAAAATAGTAAAAGCTCTCGTAAATTTATACAAGACTATATTGAATATGGGATGAAAGATAAAAAATTAGTAAATAGCATTAAAGAGTCATTAATTAGAGATCCGTCTGGTAGGGAAGCAGCTGTTTTGGTTCAGATGTCTAGGAATTATAGATTTAGACCACGCGGAGCATAATATGAAATTTAGTATCATAGCCGCAAAAAAGCATTGCACAAGAAAACGAAATACATTAGTATGTAATTTTATAATTTTATGAATAAGTACGGACAATCTTACATTGATACTTTTACAAAACAGGCACTTACTTATGGAGAGGCAGGAGCGCTAGGAACTTCAACTTTACTTGGTACGACAGGATTAGCATTGAACGCAAAAGACTATTGGTCAGATAAGTATATAAACGACAACAAGTCAAAAGCAACGACCAAGATACTTGGGATAGATACTGGCATCGTAAGCTCAGCAAACAAACAAAAACTACTTGAAAACAAGGAAGTACATAATAATGCAGGCATCTTAAATGCGATGGGATTATTCTCAGCTCCACTTGGTTATCTTGCCGCAGATCCAGTAGATAGCTACCTTAAAAATAGAATAATAAATCCAGAAGATCTAAAAGACATTCTATCTGGCAAGGGCAAGGATGTAGCTACAAAAGGTATTAAGATTTACGGTCCCGACGGTATACATCCAAAGACTGGGGTTACAAGAAATATGTTAACTCTTAGACGTGCACTAGAGGATGGAATTGGGTGGGGGATGCATGTTAACGGCGGGATTCCAATAGACGAACAAAATCAAATACTGCAGGACATAAGGAAAAGAGTAGGCTCTATATTGCGTAATAAAACATTAGGTAAAACACTAGCGGTTACATCGAAATATGCACCCGCCGCCGCCGCAACGGCTGCTGCTGGAGGTATATATGGTCTCAGCAAGATGATAGCCAATGCATACAGGAATGCAAATACAGTAGCATATGAATAAGTACGCACAAGCATATATAGATGAGTTTAATAAGATTGCATTACTTGGTAATTTTATTGGAGAGAATCAGGTTATGGCCCCCAAAGCGATAGAAGCAAAAGGGATGTCATATATCGGGCAATCTACAGACGAAGCCGAGAAGAGGAAAAAGTATTATGATTCTCAACCCAAATACCCAACTATGCCTGAAGACATAGCAGAGAAGTATAGGCAATTCCAGAGGACTAGAACACTTGTTTCTACTCCACAGCAATATGGAATATCTGATGAAGACGTCAAGAAGTATGGAATAGACGGTTGGCATGGGAAAAAGAATCATGGATTGGGGCAGGGATATAGACTAGAAAATAAAGACCCTGATTGGCTAAGAAAAGCAACACAAATGAAATTATATGCCTAACGTCGTACCATACCTAAAAGAATTAATAACAAAAGCCATACAAACTACCGCAACTGCTGCTGAGCCAGTAGTGCAAAGGTCTGGTGATGCAGTAAAGAAAGCATTGTCTGATGCTATCAGAGAGACTGTAGTCGGAGCGAAAGCAATGACTCAGGGAGCTGGGGCGGCGGCTATGGATACAATTAACTCATTCTCTAAGACAAAATCTACTGAGGATAATATTATATCATTTCTAAAGCACCTATCTGGTAACGCTGTTGGAGACAATATGAAAAGACTGCAGACGCGAGTCGCCAATAATGGATCAGAATATCAAAAAGCTATGACAGAGGTTGGTAGATTTGCAGTACCTGGATCAGCGACTATCATGGGTGGGAATGAAATTCTTAATCTAATATCAGGAGATACAAAAAGCGCTGGAGTGACAGACTATATCAGGAATACTCTGTCCGATATGTTGCCAAGGCAGGAGCCAACTATTTTGGTTGTTAATAACGAAACTCCAGTATCGCAGCCAAGCAATAGAATAAGTAATACGCTCGGCACAATAGGAAATACTGCTGCTGTCGTTGGAGGTACTGGAGCAGTAGGTTTATCGGGATTAAGTGCAGGAGCAGTTGGAGCGCAAAAACTAATAAATAAATATGATCCTTTTGCTAGGCAAGTAGGAAATATGGCTTCTACTTTCTCTGATGCACTTAGCACAAATGACCCGAAGCAATTACTTAAGCAATATGTAATAGAAGGTCATCGTATACTTAATGCCGCTACATCCAAAGGAGGAAAAGAGACTGGATACGATATTATTAAAAAGGTATGGTCTATGCCTGCAACCAGCCTTGCGATGAAGGGCAGAAGATTTGATGCAGATCACTATGGTGCATTTAAAAAGTCTCCGATAGATGCCTTACTTCAATTAGAAAAAGAAATGTATATATCTCGTGGGCAATCTGCTCCAGTATCTGTCCCAGATAGAGCTAGAGGTGTTAACCCAGATAAAGAAACTTTATACCAAAGAGCAAAAGATAGGCAGGCTAAGGTGATTGAAAAATTACAACCAGCTCGATTTGCTTCACATGGAGATGTATTGACTCCAGAAATGCTGCATACTCAGTATGCTCCTCAATATAGAAACCTAGCGCAGGTTTTATACGACGAAGGGGATAAGCTAAAGGACGTTAATGTGCGGCCACTTCCGGAAATGACAGCCATAGAGAAAGGTCTATTGGACGAGGCGAAAGCACAAAGAATGAAAATTAAAGGCGGCATACGTGGTTTATCTTCTATTGGACTAGAAGACCAGAAGAAACTACTTGCAGCATTCTTTGCAAATAACAGACTTGGACAAAATACACTCGCAGAGCATTTCTCTGATGGGTTCTCCCCTGCTATATCACAATACAGAACACTAGCTTCTGCTATCGGCTTATATGCTGACAAAGCTAAGCAGATAAAGCAAACACTTGGATATATAGCAAAGGGAAGTAAAGCTAAGGCTATTACAGCAGCAGGTGTTGGGGCAACGGGACTAGCTACATCATTATTGTCTGGACTATTCAATGGAGAAGCTAAAGCTCCATCTAATGACCAATTGATTGGAAAAATTAGAGATGCTTTATCTATAAGGGATGCAAAGGCATAATACCATTCAGTATGACAAAGGAGCAAAAAGAAATGCCCGTAGATCCCAAAATGGAGTCTACGTATGACAAAGAAGTAGAGAAGACAAAAGAGAAGCCAAAGGATAAAAACAAAGAGTCTACTACTTCATATACTGTTCCACTTGTATTAGGTGGATTGGGGCTTGGTGGGCTAGCGCTTGGACTAGCAATGATAACTCCAAAGGCTAGTTCTGCTCTTGGTAAATTTAGAGATTTGCGTGATAGAATTCATGGGACAAATGGAGTGATTAATCCTGATGAGGATCTAGATACATACATCAGGTCTGGATCTGATGCTGCTGGAGGCAAGTTATTTGGTGTTGGAGTTGTGCCATTTATGAAGCAATTGAGGTTGAGTGTCCTCACTCCTAAGCCATGGAGGTATTGGGGAGATGGGGTTGCTAGTCACTATACTGATTTCGAGTCTGGTCCATTAGCTGCATACTTTCGCTATCTTGATGAGCATGTTGATTCAGAAAAGTATCATAATACTGCTGGTGAAGTCTTGACTCCTAGGCCAAGCATATTATCGAGCCCTATTCAGTTTCTGAAATCTATCGGGAGGAAAGACGATGCTTGGACTGATAGAATACACAACTTAACTGGGAATAGAGATATACATGTATCACAAGAAGGTGTAAATGCCATAAAGGACATGGCGAGTCGCATAGATGCAGGAGGATATGATGTAGCAAACGATACCAAGTTGCTCAAAGAAAAAGCTAGGGAACTTAGTAGCCTACTAGGATATAATGCCGACCACTTCAGCAAGCTTACTAGGTCTGCGCAGGAAAGTATTTATGATAAATTAGACACGTATGTAAAAAATACAGATAAAAATTTATACAACAAAAAACAATTTACAGACATGGTGCAGTCTATCTATCGAATGCCGACAAGCACGCATTCATATGGCACTCTTGCTGATGTCTTAGGGACTACACAGAATACGCTATTGTATGGTGGTGGAGCATTAGCCGCTAGTGGAGGAGCATTAGCTTTGTATAAATACTATAGAGATAAACAAGAGCAGGAAAAAAGGAATAAACAAGAAGAAGAAAGTGCTTGAAATAATACACAAGAAGTTGTATAAATAAATCCTACATGAATAAGTACGCTAAATTATATAATGAGGAGTTCCAGAAAGAAGCTATTAGCTTAGCTGGACTTGGAGCTACAGCCACAAAAGTTTTTGAAAAAACCAAAGGAATACTCAAAGATTTCTATGTAGATGCCCCATCTAATGCATATACGAATCTTTCTTCAAACTTTGGGCAAGCATCTACTGCAGCCAAGAATTTGGCCACTAGAGCGACCAAAAAAGTATCTGATTCGTACAATACTGGTGGAACATCACAATTGATTACCTCCTTAAAAGAAAATATCAAAGACCTGCCAGAACGCTTAAAAAATGACGTTGATGTAAAAAATCTATTGGACGCTACAAAAGATACAGCCAAAGCTACGGTAGCATATGGCGCTCCTACGGCATTAGCTGGCACGTATGCAGCTGGTGGTTTTGATGGCGCTCCTCCTCCTACTCCTAAAGGGTTCTGGGATAGCCTCAAAGAATCATATAGTCGTGGCAACGGTTAATCTTGTAAAAAATATGATAACATATACCAATTTTTATAAAAATGCATTTGAGGATGCAATGGAGAAGCAAGCATTTGGACGACCTAATCCAGCTCAGCTACATAAAGCACTGACTGAAGCCACAAGAGCAACAAAAGCTACTCTTACAAAACCAAAGTTTGGTGGAAACAAAACTGACACTTTTTGGAGCATGATGAATGAATTTGATGCTGTATTGAAGGGGAGAATTCCACGAAAAAAAGTTGATAATGTAGATACATTACAAAAAAAAGTTGAGGATGTAATTACTACACCAAAAAAAGTAGAAAATAGCGCAAATGATTTATTTGCTGCTCAAGTTAATCCTAGTGTAGTAAATGGAATTGGCACTGCTGTAGACCAAGAAAGCATAGCAGTAGCTAAAGAAAGAATTCAAGCAGCACTAACTAAAAGATTAGAGATGAAGGCACAAGCTCAAGCACAGACAGAAACAAAAGCACAAGCATTAGTTGGAGCAGAAACAGCAGCAAGATCTACTCCTGGCGTTACTCCATTTACTCCGTCAATAGATCCAAAATTATTGGAAGCACATATTGGTAATCAGGCATCAATGGAAGCCGCCATAGCTGGATCAAAGGGAGAAATTTCTAGGGCTAAAAGGAATCAAATGCTCAAAAACATAGGGATGGGTACGGCAGGAACCGTTGGACTTGGCGGCGCAGCAGCATATGCTGGTGGTGCTTTTGACCCTGCACCCCCACCCCCAACTACACTAGAGTCTATCGTTAATTCAATACGAGGCCTTATTTCATAATACTATTATAACAACATGAATAAATACGCCTCTCTATATATCAACAACTTGTTGGAAAAAATTGCATTTAACCCTAATAGTTTAGTGCCAACACCTCAGCCACAGCAGAAGGTTATTCCTAAGCCAAGTGGCGATCCAAATGTACCAATGCTGTTGCCCAATAACCAGCAGCCGCCAACACCACTTCCTACTCCAGTACCAGCACCACCTCCAAGCAATGTGCCAGGTACAACTAAATCGCTAACTCCACCTCCAAGTGTATTGAATCAACAAGCCCCAGCAGGAGGTGAGTCATACACCGAACAAGAGTGGCAAGATTTTAAGGCTAGGGGAGACAATGAAAGTGGACCAGTACCAAGTATTAGAACCAGAGATGCACGAGGACTTACAGAACAGGAAGTAGCAGAAGCAGGAAGTGCAGAACCACCAACTGTATTGGCAAAACCACCAACTGCATTAGCAAATCCATTAGCTACTCCATTTACTCTTAACTCTCAAGAATTCCCTAATGCTACTGCTATAAATGCAGAAAGAAATGACGATTATATGAAGCAATTTGAGCAAGGGACTAAGTCTAAATTTGATCCTAATTCTAGAGTAGATAGAGAAAAACTTAAGCGGCTTAAAGCAGGCGCAAAAGATTGGGCCGTAAGAAGATAATAATACATATCTTATCTGTATTTAAAAAGCTGCTACTGTAATGGTAGCGGCTTTTTTGTTGATATTATACCATAATATATTGCTATGGTTATTAATACACAGGAAATCAAAAACGGAATAGTATGTCTATGGAACAATCTATGGAATACTATTAACAACAAAAACATCAACATTAATGTCAACCTAGACATGAACAAGGATGACCTTCCTCCAGTCAAGACTGAGGGTGGTCAAACTATGTCAGTGACATTTACTTATGTTTGGCTATACAAGGCTGCATATGTTTTATTGTCAGTTGTGGTGATGAAAGCCCTATTTGCCATCACTGGGAATGGGGTGGTTGTTGCAGGATTAACTATGTTTTTTAGTGTGTTGATACCAGTACTCTTGGTGCTGGTGTTGCTGCTATTGAATCTTAGTAGTGTAATTAGAAATTTAACTTCAAAAAAAGCATGGATGGTTATCTCCATTATGCTGCTAGGTATCTTTGTGGGAAGTCATATCACCACAATGATTGCTTTTGGATATATCCTGCAACAAGCAGTGATATATATCATGTGCAAAGCCATGAGCGTTAAATTTCAATAGTATAAAAATAGTACATAAAAAGCACAGTGATTAAAAACCACTGTGCTTTTTTTTAGCTACTGGAGAAGTATAATGTTTATCCGCATTTGCCTCTACCGCATGCCTTACACATCTTGCATCCTTCTTGCATTACGATCTGACAAACAGAAGGAGTATCACACCCGTCCATAGCGCCTTCGTTAGATAATTCACGATCCTTAATATATTTTTTGAGGACTCTTCCTATTACCTTAGCAAATTCAAAGATATGTGCGTCAGTCTTATTGAGTTGTTCTACGATAAGTTCTACTTCGATGTTTTTTCGTAGCAATATAGACACTAGCCTTGTAATGGCCTCCACTTGCGGATCATCATGTTTGCCAGCTAATGGGTATGATATTTTCCCATCACTGCATTCTGTTTCTAGGTTATATTTACCAGAGCCTACCTTTACAACCCTGCCTTGGCTTGCATTTTTGCATATAGTAATTTTATTGGGATCTTCAGCAGAAGGCTCATTTAATCCAGTAAAGATTTCATAAGGCTTGTCATTGATAATACCAACAACAGCATAGTACTTTTTATGATTTACGGTAAGGTGGTGAATATTACATGGCATAGACGAAGGACGCATTGCGTTATCGTGTTTCTTGTCGTCTTTAGCATTAGAGAGGTCAGTTAATACATTCCCCTTACTACCATCTATATATACCGTTTGTCCTTTTAGCCCATGTCTCCATGATTCCATATAAATGTCTTTTACGACATCTGGTGTTGTCCCTTTTGGAAGATTCAATGTGGATGATATAGCTGATGTAGTATATTCCTGTAAGATGCTTTGGATAGCTAGTCTTTTGCTTGGTGAAATATTATGGGCTAGGGATCCACTGTATGGACTTTGCTTAGCTACCTCTTGGATATTATCTAGAGTAATAGAAATATTTTTTGTTTTAGCGAATTCCACTAATCCTCTATGCATTACAAGCTCTTCTCTCCATGTAATACCATTATGGTCTATCATGGTATGCTTCAATGATTCAGGAGCATCATATTCCGAAACCTTTACTTTTCTGACATAATACGGACTAAAGAGCGGTTCACATCCAGATGTGCTCTGTGCAAGAATAGATACAGAACCACATGGGGCAATAGTAGACCAATTAGTATTTCTACGACCATAGAGTTTCATGCGCTCCACTTGTTCAGGGAATTTGGCGAGAAGCATATTATAGAATGCATTGTATCCTTTTCCATTTGGAAATTCTTGAGTATATGAATACCCATCGAATGTGCCACTAATAATTGCTAAGTCGATAGAAGCATCTAATTCTGCTCTCATCTTCTCCATCATCATACAGTCGGTAAGTGCCATGGATTCTACGCTACCGTATGGTACATTTACATATGCCATAGCATCGCCTAGTCCAGTAATACCACAACCAACTCGTCTAGCTCTTTGTGTAATGTCTTTTACGTTTTTCCATAGAGTAAGCTCAATAGCTTTCTCCTCCATAGGCTCATCGTCAGACTCTATCTTGGAGATAATACGGTCAATGTATTCAATCTCCATGTCTATGAGAATATCACCAATAATTAACTGAAAGTATGCTGCATCATAGAGAGAGATTAAGTCTACAGATGCATTGTCTGTAAATTTGTTTACGATAAATGAAGATAAGTTCAGTGCCAGTAATCTACACGTCTCATATACTGACATAGGCTGTTCTCCGCAGGCATTTGTTCCGTCAATTTGATATTGAGGATATGCACTAGAAGGATCGTAGCCCACTACTGTATCTATGAATTGAAGTCCAGGACATCCCCAACGGCATGCATTAGCAGCAGCCATATCTAAAATTTCATTAGCGTCTGTGGATTTGATACAATAATCACCATGCGTTGTGTGCTTATTGTATGATTTGTCTATTAGTGCTGCTTCATCTTTTTCTGCAATACTTGTATTTATTGGGAAAATATGTAGAAATTTTTCTTTGTTTTCCACTTTCTGCATGAATCTATCTGTTACCTTAATAGAGATATTAGCCTCCGTAATGGAGCTATCGTCAGACTTTGCTTGAATAAATTCAACTACTTCTGGGTGATTAATATGTATGTCAATCAAGCAAGCGCCACGCCTACCCTTCTGCGCTACTTCTCCAGTTGAGTTGGAGTATCTTTGCATAAATGATACGGCGCCAGTTGTTCTTCCTGCTGCATTAGCTACTGGATTTCCTCCTGGTCTTAGATTGGAAATACCAAGTCCATATCCACATCCACGTTTAGCTGCTGAAATAAGCATTGTGTCTACATACATAATACCTGAGTAGCTATCACTAGGAGAAGGCAATCTTAAGCAGTTACTTAGGCTTCTGTAAGATTCTTTTATCCCTAATCCAGCCAACACACGACCTTGTGGAATAATTTTTTTAAAGTGATCAAAGTAATTCTCAAAGATGTATTTAGATAAGTCTCCTACAGAAAGCATTGATAGGTAATACAGCTTTTCTTTCCCCTTCTCTGACAGCTTTTCTAGTTTTTTTTCAGTAAGATCTTTGCGTAATCTCGTCCATAAACGGCTAGCGAATTCTGGTGCAATTCTATCTCTTAACATCTCATCTGGAGAGTGTTCGAGCAATTCTCCTTGCGTGTCTCTAGCTGCATATTTGTCCAGAAAAACTGAACTAGCTAATGTATCTCCGTCAAAGTATTGTTCCGCTAACTGCGTGTTGTTTTGTTGCATAAGTAATAAATAATTGTTTTCCATAACACCTCCGAAGTGACGTATTATTGGAGGTTGATGATTATTCACATAATAGGCTTTTTCTCAAGCATAAAAAATACCTTGATTATTTATCAACATAGATAGTAATATATAACAACTCATATGGAAACTCCGAGAAAAGCAGTAGAACAAAATTTAGCAGAAATTGCATTTGCCTCAGTAGCAGAAAAAAGCCCATCACTAATGGATTATTATTTAGGCTTTGATCTTGTGGAAAAGAATGATGCTGGGACAAAGGCAGCAGGGATCATGGGATTTCAGATTGGTAGTGAATTAATTTATATTCCAATCTTATTTTTGAATGGCAAAGTAAAGGGTACAGACGTAATGTATCTAAAGAATAGCGATGTCTTTACGGTTAATGATGAAAAAGAAATTAATTTAATCATAGCCAAGACAGTAGATGGTAAGCCAGCTCCAGAACAGGATATGCATGCCGCTACTGATACTGGAGAAGTATCTAAGGCTATGGCTTTGTTTGGTGAACCACCCGCAAGTGCTACCAAAAATGCATCATGGGAAGAAACTCGCTTTCAAGACTTTGATGACCTTGTGCACGATAAGGGGCCAATGACAACTTCATTGCCAAATTTCTTAGCTAGAGCTGGCAAAGACTTTTTCCAAAAAGCTGCTAGTGTATTAGCTATTCCAGAGATTTGGGAGCAAGTAGTTAAATACTATGACCCAAAAGAATTAATGGTATATAAGATCGAAGAGAAGGTTGCACAAGTATCTCCTAATACAAATACAATCAAAACTCCATATGCCGTTACGATTGAAAAAGCATTAGAGCTAGAGAAACAAGCAGGCAAAACACTATTCTCGCAAGAGGATAAAAAGAGCTTATTTTCTAATGGATATATCATTAAAAATGCAGCAGAAGGAGAGAAAGCATCTAAAGTAAAAATCTCTAATAGAGAAGGAGATCGTTCTTTTATCCAAACAGCAGGAAGCACTGGTATCTATAATGTAATCGACATTAATGGGAAATCACAGAAGGCTGCTATTGTATTTGCAGACAAAGATAGCTCAAGACCAATATGCTCAGGTGGATCACAAGCTAGAGATATTTTCCTCATAGACAGTGATGGAGTAATGCGTTCCATGTCAAGCGACGCAAAGATATATACAACCGACGATGCTTCATTGGTAGATTCAGAGAAAAATGATTTCAAAAAATTCTTACCTAGCTCTACTTCTCTATCTTCTCCAAAGTCGGTATCGCATTCTGAAGCACTATTGGTTGCTCCAGATGGCAAAGAAGCCATGAGTATCTATATTGGACATACAATTAAAAGTGGCAATAAGCTTTTTTATTCTAATGGCTATGGTTCTCACGAATCTTCTATTTACATAGTAGATAGAAAAGAAATCGGCAAGACTACTGGCATCAAGAAGGACGGCAATAATTTATTTGTGCCATCAGACTATCATATTCTAGTAGAAAATGAATCTTCTTGTAGTTCTCCTGTATCAGATAGGGAAGATCGTAAAGTGTGCAAGGTTATTCCTGCTGCATCTATATCTTCTATCCACTCGCTCCTGTCTAAGCATGGAGCAGAAGACATTCGCATTAAAAAAGCAGCGTACGGCAATGATATAAGAGTGTCAATGGGAGGCAAAACGGTTGTAGTAGATAATCGTTGCGATACTGTATTGCACTTAGTAAAGGAAGCATCTCTGTCTTTGACTAGTGCAGAGAAGATCGCTTCTGAGATTTTTGACAATCACCAATACCAAGTAGAAGCACAATTTATCCGTGCTAAGGTAGCAGAGAATCCAGTAGTAGACCCTACTACGCAGACAGGTATGACACCTAGTGGTGTACCGATTGAATCTCCTGCATCAACTAATACAGAATTAGTTAATAGGGCTCCAGTAGATGCTCAAGACCCTAATGACCCTACTCAAGGTACATGGGCAACTCCATCTAGCGAAGACATTGATTTAATCAGCCGTGCAGCAGATTCAGAATCTAGAGAAGTATTTGATCCAGCTATGATTGGCACTATCGTAAGAACAACTAGAGCCATGAATATGGTAGAGGACTTCTTGCCTGAATTTGTAGATAACATGGATAGAATGATCCGTTTATTGCTATTATTTTATTGGCACAACAGTGAATTTGCTGATAGCTATGGAATAGACCAAATGGCTGATTTTGAAGATCTACTATTGACTACTATTCGTTCAACGAGTAAGACTATCTTATTCTTGAAGCAGAAGGTCAATAAAGACGAAAATACGATAGATGTATTATAATTTTACTTATGAACAAATACGCACAAATATATATAGATACAATCATTGAAAAAAATGCGTTTTTCAATGAAATGAGCCAGGGAATAAGAGATACATTTAGTGACATCGGCACTAGCGTAAAATATTATACTGGATTTGATGATAGGCCACTAGAGGACCAAAATGGTGCACCTCTTGGCGCTAGAGAAACAAGAATGGCGGAAGCCAATAAGCTAGTACAGGCTCAGCGAGAAAGAGTTAAGCAAATTCACAAGAGCAATACTGGACAAGACGTTACAGACGATGAAGCAGATAAGTGGCTTACTGATCCAAGCAATACACGCACCTACAATAAGCAATATGCTACTTTGAAAAATAGAGCAGGAACTGGAGATACCACAGGATGGTTTGGACAATCTAATGATACCGTATTAAATGATGTACAAGACCCAAATAGCTATGTTAGTACAGCTGCTCGTGGAGTAGGAGCGATTGACAATAGTTGGGGAGTACACGATAAAGGCAAAAGCTCATTGGGTATAGATCCAAAAGATGTACCTGGGCGTACAACTGCTGATGCATTTAAATATGATGCTGGGCAAAAAGCTAATACGTATGATCCAAAAAACAATAATCGTAGTAAGTATCAAGTAAGCTCATGGAGCACTAGTTCATTATAATATGAATAAATATGCCAACATATATAAGGATGAGTTTCAGTCATCTATGGATAAACAAGCTTGGCTAGGCGATTTAGCCAAGTCTTTATTTGTAGATCCAGTTGTTGGCATGTGGGACCATGGAAAAGGAGCTATCAAGTCAATAGGTAGAGGTGATATAGCGGGATTAGGATCCCATTCCCTTAGTTTTCTTGGAGACACATTAGGCACTCTTGGTACAGCAGCTATGTTTGTACCAGGATTAGGCACCCTAGCTGGAGCAGGAGCAAAGGGACTAGGATTAGCTATTAAGGGAGGAATGGGAGCATCAAAATTGCTTACCGCTGCAAAAGCAGGAAAAGCTATTGCTCCCTCTGTTGGTATAGCTAGTAATTTTGGCAAAGCAAATAGTGCCGCCAATGCTGCCCTTAACACAGCTAATAGGACATCAGCAGCAATGCGATTCAACCAAGCGTCAATTGACAAACTACAGAAGGTTGTTAGTCCTAGTGCTAGGCAAACCAACAAGCTAACTAAATTACAAGCAGAGATGGCATCCAATTCTACATTACATACAAAAGCATTATCTGAAACTCCTTCATTATTAAATGCCGCAGAAAGATCTGCTATAAATTATAGCCTAGCTATGAAAGATAGTAATACGCCGACTATGCTAAAGGGTCTTTTGATGGCACAAAAAGGACTTGGTAAAGTTGAGTCAGGAATGGGTAGTGTCGGCAGGGGAATGAATAATTTCTTCACCAATAATGCCGCAGGTAGAATGACTGGTTTTTCTAGTGGACTTGGATTCAAGGGTGCATTAAAGCCAATAGCGTATGGTATGGGGGTAGGTATTGGAGGTAGTATGCTAGAGCCATATTCCGACTTTGGTCAGATAGACAATCTTGTTAATGATCCAGAATTTCAACAATACTACGGAGAGAAAAAGATTAATAATTTATCACAACTAACT
>Ga0316610_1000122_pt1 | contig 21597 bp, 22 predicted proteins | sample MIS2017111B_MG_FD_207677 | JGI IMG/M metagenome (GOLD analysis project Ga0316610, IMG submission 207677) | Microbial mat bacterial communities from Middle Island sinkhole, Lake Huron, Michigan, United States - MIS.2017.111B | ecosystem: Environmental > Aquatic > Freshwater > Lake > Sediment... | reverse complement strand
AAACCTACCTGAACACAAGTTTGCACTAATGAAGTTTATCACTAATAAATTCCACCTTTTCAAAGGTGGTAAGGTGAGTGCTTCATAATTCGAAACATATCCGAAATTTTGAGTGGGGGGAGTATAGATAAATCGAATCTTGAGCATATTGTGATACAAACTTTGATATAAAAACAAGATCTTGCAGTTTCAAAACCAACTTAAAAGTTTTTAAAAGATCTGTAAAATATTAATTAGCTATTATATCAATTAAAAGTGGAAATGCTAAATATCCAGAAGCTTCATTTAAATGCCCTCCTCCAGTGATAATAGTTTTTTTAGCACCACATAAATCTGCGAAATCATTTAGTATCTCTTGTGTCAAATAGGGATCATCATTACCAAAAATCGCTTCAATATTCTTTACTTGACTTTTAAGCTTAAGCAACATTTCGGGTTTCTTAAAAAAAGTTTGATTCAAATCATCAAATTCCTTAATTCCAATATTTTGATATAGACCTGAGACTAAGATTAATTTTTTTGCCTTTAGCTCATTTTTAACAATGAAATTAGCAACAAATGATGCTCCTAAGCTATGTCCTATAAAAACCGTTTCATCATTAAAAAAATGTTTGTAACACAGTAAGACATTTTCCCAGTTTTCCCAGTTTTGGTCTTCTGGACTTGGAAATTGAGGAACTAATACATTTTTATTTTGACTTTTCAATTCTTTAAAAACCCAAGGAATCCAGTTTTCAAAAGGGTGCCCTAAAGTCCCATGTATTATCACAAAATTATACATAAATCATTTATTCCAATTTGTCAGTTCAAAGTCAAATCGCCTTTTTTCCAATCTACTGGACATAGTTTTCCAGTCTGAAGGGCTACTAAAACTCTTTTAACCTCATCAATACTCCTCCCAACATTATTATCTGATACACACATCCATTTTAAGATTCCCTCTGGTGAGATTATGAAAGTTGCTCTAAGACTTTGAGCATCTTCTTCAAGAAAGACATTATAATCTACAGATATACTATGGTGCACGTCTGCTAGTAGCGGGTAATCTATTCCACCCAGACTTTCAGCCCAAGCTCTGTGTACGTGATGACTATCTACAGAACAGCCCAAAACTTCAGTATTTAAATCATGAAATTGATCTAAATTAGTTTGAAAAGCCTTAACTTCAGTAGGGCAAACAAAAGTAAAATCTGCTGGGTAGAAAAAAAGTATCACCCATTTCCCTTGGTATTCTGATAGATTTATTGATTGCTCTTCACCTTTTACTGATGCTTTAGTGCTAAAGGTAGGTGCCAAGTGACCAACTTTTATAGTTGAAAACATTTGAAAGATTAAATTTTAATTTTTAAAAATAGATAATATTTAAGCAGACCTAAACCTGCTTTTTTTAATTTTTGATTGGAGCGGGTAGGGGGAATCGAACCCCCGCCTACAGCTTGGAAGGCTGTAGTTCTACCATTAAACCATACCCGCATTTTAAAACTTTTGTATTGCTATTTACTTGCGCGATACACTATGTAAATTATTAAAATCAGATCAATTTTTTTTGTCAAGCTTTATACCCTTGCTTCAAAATATTCTTGACAACATAAAAGTAATAACTTAAACTTGTTTCTGTTCCTGTTTTAACAGAAGAATCACAACACAATTTTTAAAGGTCTGGATAAGTTTTAAGGCAGTTTTGAGTTAGTTTTAAGTATAGATAAAATTTATTCAGGCTTTACACACATCCTTTGTGTCCAATATCAAATTACCAATACAAGACAAAACAATTTCATTTAATTCTGATTTTGCAAGCTCAAATCAAATTAACCAATTTTCAAACTCAAAATCTAACAAATTGAGTAATGCTAGTAAAATAGCACTACCAATAACAGATATAAAAAAAATCGCTACTCCAATTAGAGACATAATACTTCGAGCAAGTGATGATTTTGCCTTAAGTATTATCGATTCTGGTTTTGGCAACTATCAAACAATGTCATTTGCGGGGCAGTATAGTTCAAGCTTAGACTTGATTGAAGTCAGTCCTATTGGAACAAAGGGTAAAATTTTTACAGATATTTTTCCTAAATCAGATATTTACAAAGGTTCTATATCGAGAATGTGGAGAAACATAGAAGAGTTTTACGAATTTTTAAAAGAAAACAAATTTTATTTCGGTTTTTTAATATATCTTTTTAACGAGCTTTTAACTAACCTTGCATACCAAAGCTCGCTTCTTGCCATGACAGTCGTATCGCTAGTAGAAGAAGCACCAGTTTATTCTGTTAAAATTGCAAATAAATACAATCGATTACTTAAGATTTTAAACAACAAACAATTAAGGGGAATGTGGTGGTTAAATATTACCACTGATCTTAAGATTTTAATCGCCAAAATGGTTAAAATCGCCAAAATAATATGGTCTATTGTAAGTAAATTTTATTTGGTATCTATCCTAGTTGTTTGTGTTGGCTTTTTACAAAATGCTTCTCCAAAAGTATTAAATGTTTCCACAACTGATACCCCAATAATAAGCAGAGAGTCAGTTTTAGAGAAATATTTGTTACAAAACTCAATTCCAGTACAAGGTAATCAAAACAATTTAGGGTCTAATTTTGGTTTTAGCTTGGTAAATACCCCAAAAAACGAAATCGATGAGTCTTCATTACCTACAACAAATATTATCAAATATATTGTTAAAGATGGTGATACAATAGAGTTAGTTGCTGTGTTATATAATGTCAGCATTGAAACTATTGCTAATAACAACACTATTAACTCGGAAGGTCTAAAAGCCGGTCAAGAACTATTGATACCTTCAGTTGATTCTATAATCTATACAATTAAAAAAGGTGACTCACTAGAAGAAGTAGCTGGTAGGTATAAATTGGAAACTATAACTATTAGTAGTTTAAATAGTGACTATTTAGCTTCTAATGGCTTCAAAGAAGGCAACCAGATCTTGATTCCTGGCATAAGCTACGATGACTATAGTAAAATTAACAACGAAATTGAGAGTAAATTAGCCAAAACATCTGAAGAAACCAAACAATTGCAAGCTAGAGAAATAGTAAAAGCAAAAGAATTGGAAGCAAAAAAGAAATTGATAGCTAAAGCCAAAGCAAATGCTAAAGATAATAATATTGATCTTGAAAAAACATCTTGTGGTTTGATCTGGCCAACTAGTACTAAAAATATTAGCCAGTATCCATCTAAAGTACATATGGCATTAGATATCGCCAACCGCCAATTACCTGATATTTATGCTGCTGCTAATGGTAAAGTAGTTTTCTCTGGCTGGGATGATAGTGGATATGGAAATATGATTTTAATAGATCATGGAGATGGTATGAAAACTAGGTATGCCCATAATACTCAACTATATATATCTGTTGGTGATTATGTAACTCAAGGACAAAGTATTGCTCAAATGGGATCTACTGGTCGATCTACTGGTCCTCACTTACACTATGAAGTAATTCAAGGTGGGAAATTAATAAATCCATTAAGCTGCTACTAGTTGTTCGAATTTTAAATTTAAGATTAACCTCTCCACTGTGATAGGTTTTTCATTTGATAAATAAGTTTCCTCGCAGTATTCTTCGGAGTATTTACCCTCCTCAATAATAATAAATTGAAGTTTTTTGATTTTATGAACTTTTTAGCAAGATTCAATACCAAATTTTATAAAACACTACTTATAATTTTAGTTTTTTTTATAGCCTACACTTTAATAAGTTGGTATATTTATAAATTTTTGTCTCAAGAATTATTCATTACTGGAATTAGCTATTTTTTTACTAAAACAGTATTTTGGATTGCATTAGGATTTGGATTGTTAAAGTGGTGGTTTGGTTTGAAATGGAAAGAGGCTTCAGGACTAAATATTTGGACTAAAAATACAATACTTTGGGTTATAATTGCAACTTACATGTCTTTTTGGTGGGTTTATCTTGGTATACTAGTAGACTCAATTAGTTATAAAATAGATTTTTCTAAGCTAAGCTTGAATTATTTTTACAATAATTTTTTTGCCTATTCTTTTACTGAAGAATTTTTGTTTCGAGGGTTTTTACAATCTTTTTTTGTGTTGCATTTTAGGCCGTCGCTATCAATAATGATTCAATCACTTTTGTTTGTGTTAATACATTTAAGTTGGTGGTTTTTTGCAGGTGTATATAGCTTGGATGGAGTTTTTCAGATTTTTGTTTTGGGACTGATTTGGGGTTTTGTTAGACATAAATCAAAGTCACTTTGGCCTACAGTAGTTGCTCATGGTGTCTATGATTTTATACTTGGTCTTATATATTGAAAACTTCGAAAACAGTGTGATCTAAAAAAATGTAGAGACTTTACAAGCTTTTAAAATTATCTAATCTTATAAATATAACCAAAAACTATCTATGAAAATCTATACATTCAATGTAAACGGAATCCGAGCTATAGGAAAAAAAGGATTTTGGGAATGGCTCGAATCCGAAAAACCCGATGTACTCGCAGTCCAAGAAATCAAGGCAGATGATGAGATTATGCGGGGATTACTTAGTGGACACCCAAATATCAATTTGACTCTATTAGACAATCAGATCAAAGATCCCAGTGTCAACAATTCTGGTTCTAATAAGCCTCAATTGCTGACTAATGATGCAGAATTTAAATTAAATCTAGGTCAGGGTTCCTTTGATCCAAGTAAGCTAAACTATAATCTATTTTGGCATGCTTGCAGTATGAAAAAAGGTTATAGCGGGACTGCAATTTTTTACAAACCAGAATTATTTAAAGAAGTTGAGATTTTTACTGGTTTAGGTGATCCAAAATTTGACGTTGAAGGTAGAATTACTGGTCTTAAAACTGAGTATTTTACACTTATTAACGGATATTATCCACAAGGAGGGCGTGAAGGACGTGTGTCTTATAAATTGGAGTTTTATCAAAAAATACACAATTTAGTCCGTGATTTAGAGTCAAAAGGTGAAAAAGTGATACTTTGTGGAGATTTTAACACCACCCTAAAAGATATTGACCTAGCAAGACCAAAAGAAAACCGTAAAACAACGGGCTGCTTACCAGAAGAAAGAGTAGCTTTTAGTTGGATTTTAAAACCTGAGTATTTTGAATCATCACAGCTAGAAGTTACAAATGCCGATTTTAGTTATTTAAATAATCAAAAAATAGACAGCTTAAACTTTATTGACGCTTTTAGATTTTTTTATCCTAACACACCTGACAAATACTCATACTGGGACCAAATTACTCGAGCCAGAGATCGAAATGTTGGTTGGCGTATAGATTATTTAAATGTAAGTCCAAAACTTGAAAAAAATCTCAAATCTAGCCAGATCTTGGATCAAATCATGGGCAGTGATCATTGTCCTGTAATGCTAGAACTCAATTTTTAAAATCAAAAACATCAAATCTATGTCTAAAAAAATAATCTTAACTGGTGATCGCACCTCTGGCGCTCTGCATCTTGGCCACTATTTCGGCTCTTTAATCAATCGAAAAAAATATGAAAATGAATATGAAACTTTTATCATGGCTGCTGATGTGCAGACTCTGACAGACAATTTTGAAAATCCTGCAAAAGTATCAAGTAATGTCTTTGAGACAATCGCTGACAACTTGGCATTAGATCTAGATCTAGACCAGACTACTTTATTTATTCAGTCACAAATCCCTCAAATAGCTGAATTGACAGTATTTTTTAGCAACCTTGTCACTCTAAATAAACTACTTAGAAACCCTACGATCAAAACCGAATTGTCTCAAAAAAAGGAGCTTTTTGGAGAAGAGGGAGAAAGTGTAAATTTTGGTTTTGTGGGTTATCCTGTCTCGCAAGCTGCCGATATTTTATTTATCAAAGCCGATGTGATCCCAGTTGGAGAAGACCAGCTGCCTGTGATTGAGGTTTGTCGTGACATAGTCGATAAATTCAACTCAATCTATAAACCAGTTTTTAACAAACCAACTGCGATGCTTAGTCAAGCACCACGAATCATCGGCCTAGATGGGAAAGCTAAGATGTCTAAATCACTTGGAAATGCTATCTATCTAAAAGATAGTGACGAAGAAACTATTTCTAAAATCAAAGTCGCTAAAACTGACTCTGGCACAAGCATTGAATACGACCCAGAAAACCGACCTGAAATCAGTAATCTTGTGATGTTGTACTCGTTGTGCAATGAAATCGACATTGATACTGCTGTGAATGACTTGAAAGGTTTAAATTATGGCACATTTAAATCAAAATTAGCCCAAGATTTAAACGCATATTTCAAAGAATTTAGACAACGAAGAGTCGAAATAGCTTCAAATCCAAAGAAAATCCTAGAAATTCTGGAAAAAGGCAGAGAAAAAGTGTCACTCAGAGCCAGTCAGACCATTGCAGAAGTTCGTCAAGCCATGCAAATAGACTACGAAAACAAGTTTTAGGTTAAGTTAATTTGAATAAATTTTTAATAATTATATCCAATTCTTCTTTAGAATAGTCTTTAAGGCAATCCAAAATCCCTTTTGCCACCAACTCACGGCCAACTTTCTCCACCCCACCTTTGATAGCGAGGATTTGATTTAATGACTCATCACAAGCTTCATTGTTTATCACTTCACTTCGAATAGATTCTAATTGACCGATTATCTTATTGATTGAAATTGTGATTTTTTCTTTGTCGCCATCGCTTAAGTTAAAATGCTTACCTACTGTTTTTGTCTTTTTCTTTCTAAGAAACATAAGTAAAAGTTTGTAATTATTGAATTATAATATTAGATTATAGTTTGCAACAAATTAACATATATGTCAAAGTCACAGTATTTTTTGTTTGATATAAAGGCTATATAATACTATACCCCCCTATAGTTTGACATAATTTTATAAATCTATTACTCTTAAAAAGTAATTTTACATTTTATTATATACATAAATATCTTATGACAGTCGAAAAAACAACAAATAAAAGTAAGTTTATAATTATTGCATTTGTTTTAATTTTAGTTGTTATGGCTTCAGTATTTTTCACTAGCGGAGCAAATTCTGGTAAATCTCAGGCGGAAAATAATGTAACTCAGGTAGCTAATCAAGTAACTTCCACAAATTATATTGATTACAATTCTGATACATTTGCAAAAGCATCTCAAAATGATGTAGTTTTATTTTTCAAAGCTTCTTGGTGTCCCACCTGTAACGCTACAGACAAAGACATCACAACAAACTTAAGTAAGATTCCTCAAAATCTTATAATTGCAAAAGCTGATTATGATAAAGAGGTTTCTTTAAAGCAAAAATATGGAGTTGTTATGCAACATACTTTTGTCAAAGTCGACAAATATGGCAACGAAATAAAAAAGGCAAACGGATTGAATACTTTAAACGATATCGTGAATTTTGCTAAAGTTGAAACATCAGCTATGAAAACAAACAACTCAAACACGTCAAATAGTACTTCAAACCCTGCTTTAATTCAAGCACCAGATTCATCAAGTGCAATGAATAATGAAACTGAAAACCTAGCTCCTGCAGCAGCATCGAACTCAGTTGGAGTCTACTCAAACTACTCTAACGATTCCATATCAAAAGCCAGCACAGATAATGTAGTTTTATTTTTTAATGCCTCTTGGTGCCCAACTTGTAAATCAACAGTCAAAAATATAGATGCTAATTTAGATAAAATTCCTTCAAATCTTACAATTTTAAGCGTTGACTACGATAAAGAGACTGCACTTCGACAAAAATATGGAATTACCTACCAACATACATTTGTTAAAATAGATAAAGAAGGTAATTTGATCAAGAAAGAAAACGGACTCTCAACACTAGAGAATATCGTAGCCTTTTCTAACTAAGTATAGTTATGACACTTTTAATCTTATCTTTTTTGGCAGGAGTAATCACTGTGTTAGCCCCTTGTGTACTGCCACTTTTACCAGTAATTATTGGTAGCTCTGCCTCTACTAAAAATAAATACAAGCCGTACATTATTATACTGGGTCTCTTGATCTCAATTACGGCTTTTACTATCTTACTAAAGGCTAGCACAGCTTTATTGAGTATTGATCCACTATTTTGGAAAATTATTTCTGGCGGTATTGTTACTTTTTTTGGTCTTATTTACTTATTTCCTAATATCTGGGAAACCATAGCAGTAAAACTAAAACTTTCTAGCAAGTCAGACATGATCCTAGAAGAAGCATCGAATAAAAAAGGCTGGGTCGGAGATGTTTTGATCGGTGCTGCTCTGGGACCTGTTTTTGCAAGCTGTAGTCCTACCTACTCATTGATTGTTGCTACCATTTTACCTGTAAGTTTTTGGTCTGGAGTCGGATATGTTATAGTTTATGCATTTGGTTTGGGAAGTATTATGCTTAGCATCGCTCTTTTGGGTAAAAAAATAGTGACAAGACTTCGATGGGCTTCAAACCCAAATGGAATATTTAAGAAAGTTTTGGGAATTATATTTATAATTGTCGGCATTAGTGTAATTACTGGATTAGATAAAATACTAGAGGCTAATATTATAAGCTCAGATAACTTTTTTGATATTACAACAATAGAACAAGGTTTATTAGATCAACTTAAGAGATGATTATATTTACCATCTCATAACAGAATCCCACCCACCTCCTGATGGATTAAATGGTCTCGGGACAGGCTTTTTGAATATTATTTCATATTTTTGACCGTCAAAATGGCCTGAATAATAGTCAAAGTTAGATCTCGTTAGCAAATATTCTTTTTTATCTAAAAATCTTATAAATACATCTTTAGTTGGATAGAGATCGGTGAGCTGTATAAAAGTCTCAAAGTCAGAAAGTCTCTTATTAATTAATTTTATCTCCTTTGGGATACTTTTATTATTGATTAAGTTAATGTATATATTTTGCATAAATTGTGAATGAATTAGTTTATCTAAATCTGAGGGTTTTTGAGTTTTCGTACTTATGGTGATTTCGAATTGATTCCGTAACATTTTCTACCCTACCTGACTCATAAATCCTCTTTCGATATTCTTGGATTTGAAATTGTATCTTATTTTTAGCTTCTTGAATCATTTCACAATCAACTTTTGTACCATCTCTAAGAGATTTGAGCAATCCATATTTGCTAAGATAATTTAGGAATAGTGGTTTATTTTCTCCATACCTAAGTGATTTCAATCTTTGAAAAAAGAGTTCTGGATTATTACTTGATTCGACCAATGGAAAAAAAGTATGATTTATAAATTCTAGAAGTTTCATTTGTAATTCAGTCGAGAGGGTTGCTGCATCTGGATCTCCAGTCTCAAAAATTGTATAAAATTCATTTTTTAATTCATTGTAAGTATCTAAAAAGTCTTGGAAAGTGTTATTATTAGTCATAAATTTAAGGTTTTAGGGTTTGTTATTAAAAGTTAATATCGAAGTTGTATATTTTGTTCTAAAATACGTATTATTTCACTGAGTTTAGATTTTGCTATGGGATCTTCAGTTTCTGAAAGTTCAGTTAAGCAATTTTCTTTTAATTGCTCCATAGATTGTATGTTTAGTGAGTAGGCTCCACTTGCAAGGACAGAGCTCGCACAAAGTGATAATATTTTTGGCTGAAGTTCTTCAATTTGTGATTCTTTGATTATTAGTTTGAGGTTTTCGATTTGATTCATAAGAAAGTGATATTTAAGTTTATAAAATTTTGGTACAAAAAAATCCCCTTGATTTAGGGAATAAAGTTAACAAATAGTCATATGGTTTTATATTTATAGGCGCCAACGATATTTCCCTGTATTTATAAGGATTTTCCACCAAGTGATAGCGTTGAGTCTCTTTGAGTTAGCTTGGATCATAAAAATTATTTTACAGATTTATAACGAGAATTTTAATTTTGGATCGATGTACCGTTATATAGTTACACAGTTTTTAACAATAGTCAAGATAGGCAAAATATGCCACAAAGAGTATAAATAAGACTTAAATTTATTCAAGTTTTCTATATGGAAAACAATGTTTACCATAAAATGCATTCAGTTTGAGCTAAAATTTGTAAAAAATCAGAGATTTCTTGTTTAGCATCAAAAAGCCTAAAACTTGCTCGTATACCACCCGTAAGTGTTGAGTATTTCTTGATAAAGCTCTGAGATTCTTTTTTGGATTGATCCTCTTAAATGCTGTATCAGCACGGTAGGGAAATTATTTTCAATCTCTAATTTTAGTCGATTTAAAGGATTTATCACTCTACTATAGCCTGAAGATATAGAAAATAAAGATTGTGTTTGAGGTAATATCAAATCTCTTTCTATATCAGGCTTTAGATTTGGTTTAAGGAAAGTATTATATTGATATGCGTTTAGTGGTCGAAGGTTAGGAGGTAAAACTGAAATCGAATGCAAAATCAACCATTCAGGTTTGAGATTTTTATCTAAAAAATACTTATTTAATGCAAGTTTTTTTCAAACCCATAATTATACTTATTTTCTTCTAAATCTAATAATTTTTCAATTTCAACGACTTCATTTTCAGGAATTATCTCCTTCAAAAGATGTTCAAGCAATTCTGGACCTGTTTTAGACTCAAAAGAATTAGGAAATTTTTGCAAAATCTTGTCAAGATCAGCCTTATTCATAACCGAGTCAAGCTTTAAAGAATAAAGCTCATCTTGAGCAGTTTTTTTAATTTGAGAAATATTTAAAATAGTTTGCACTTTTTCACTTGAGGCTTTTTTTAGCTTCAAAGTGTATTCACCGGACTCAATCCCTTCAGGAAATTCCTCTATCAATTCATGCCCAGTCTTCAAGTAATCACTGCTAGCTTTTTGGACCCTAATTGATGCCTCTTTATTGATTTTATCTAAAAAATCATTGATTATTTCAATATTAATTTTGGTTATCTGATAGGATTTAAAATTCAAAATTTCTTCCATTTCTTGCTTATTAACATTTATCAAAATCCCAATTTGGTCTATATATAAGGGGTGAACAAAAGGTAATGGTAAATTTATATGACCCATTTTTTCAGCCCTAATATCACTACTTGAAATTTTCACATGACATATCTCACATTCCTTGTCTAAATATTCTTTTCCTTGATATTTCTGGCATTTACAAAACCAATCTTTAATAGGGCCAAAAATAACTTGGCTAAACAAGCCTCCATCCTCCATTAAAGGGTCTTCTGGAGCTTCACCATGAAACAAACTAGGTAAACCTAACATAACTTCCCCTGAACTATTCTCTAAGATTGATTCAGGAGAAGAAATACTCAAAACTAAGTCTTTACTTTTTTGTATATTTTCTATGTTTGTTTGATTGATATTTTGCATATATATGGATTATTCTAGCAAAACTTTTAGATTTTATATCTGATATTTATAAGTTATCGATGTGTTGGTATCTCAAAGCCATCTTCGTCGTCATTTTGATACTCATTTATAGCAAAAGATGTGCCAACTCCAATAGGAAAATTAGGTCGATTAGTTGGTGAAACTTGTTGATTTAAAAACTGTGGTTTGGTTGGTGTTTGGTTTTTATTTTTAAGTTTTTGAAGTTTTTCTAAAAGAGAATTCGTGGTTTCTTCAATTTCAGAATCGTCATCAGAGTCTCCTTGGATAGAGCCACTGGTTTTCTTTTTTCGTCTACGCTTTTTTTTGGCAGGAGTTTCTAAATTAAAGTTTTGGCTTGCGTCACTGAGAACAGGAGATGCGTTTGAGACAACTTGGTTCTGTGCTTTTCTATTTTCTTCATCAAAAAAACTCATATCTGGCACATCAGGCTCCCAAACAGGATTTAAGCTAGAATTATCTTGAATTAAGGTATTCTTCAAACTTTTTTCGGGTTTAGAATCATTAATGTTTTGAAAATTCAACCATTTATTTATAGCTTCCTCAACTTTCTCTACTGGAGTAGCATATCTTTCTCGAGAAACTTTGAGACCGATTGCCAATCGTCCACCCATTTTGTCAAAGATTGGTGGTAATGTTTCAGCTAAAAACGGACCTGCGGAGGCATTATCGATAGAAAGTTTTAAAACATTTTGTCTAGCGTTTAGATTTTGCAGATGCTGAGAAGTAAACACTGGAGCAAACTCCTTTTCTAAAATCTCAGAGTCTTCGCTGCCTACCCTGAAACAAACCATTGTTCCAACATTTCCAAAAACTGCATTTTTGATTTTTAGACTACCTCCCTCCGTTAACTGAGCAATATACTGATGAGCAAGTATTAGATCGAGTCTATATTTTCTAGCTTCTGAGAGTATTGTAGCAAAAGAATCAGTGGTAAAATTTTGAAACTCATCCACATACATATAAAAATCGTTTCTTTCATGTTCAGGGATATTTACTCGACTCATGGCAGCTAATTGAAGCTTGGTAATAAGTAACCCCCCTAACAAACTAGAACTATCCTCACCCAATTTACCTTTGGATAGATTGATAATCAAAATCTTTTTTTGATCCATGATTTCCCTCATATCTATACCACTTTTAGGCTGACCTACTATGTTTCTGATTAGGTTTGAAGACAAAAACTGACCTATTTTATTTTGGATTGGGGCAATAGCTTCTTGTTTATATCTATCATTAAAACCAGCAAATTCAGTCACCCAAAAATTTCGAACGATCGGATCGGTTACTTTTGCCACGATTTTATTTCTAAAAGCTTTATCTGTAAGCATTCTAGTGATGCCAAGTAGTGTATTTCCAGGGCTTTCCAACAATGCTAAAATGCAATTATTTAATATGTATTCCATTCTAGTTGACCACATGCCTGCCCAAAGCTTGGTAAAAACAGCCATCATACCGCTAGCCACCAAAAATTTCTCTTCGCCACTTTTTTGCTCCAACATGTTAAACCCTATTGGGAAACTGGTATCAGATGGATCAAAATAAACTACATCATTTTGGCGAAAACTTGGGACTCTATCTAAAATATATTCAGCAGCTTCTCCATGAGGATCGATAAAACAAACACCCTCTCCATTGTATATATCTTGAATACACATGTTTTGTAAGAATGTACTTTTACCCATACCTGTCTTACCTAAGATGTACATATGTCTTCTTCGGTCGTCTCTTTTGATACCAAACGGCACTAAAGAGCCTCGATTATCATAAACTCCAAAATAACAAATTTCAGGTCTTATTTTTAGGTCGAATTGACGTGGGTCTGGCATAGTACAAATTTAAGTTTTGATCTTTAAAATTTTTTTATTTCAGTGATTTAATATTAAATATAGTATGTATTATTTATATCTCATACTTTGTTTATTGTAAAATACACTTGAGTAATACATAAACTTAATTTTAAATTTGCATATAAATAATGGATAATTTTGGGTTAAATAGTCACTCTTCTGATGTTTTCATTGATGTGCACCAAAGTAGAATAAGGGAAAAGTTGATAAGTTTTCCACAGGTTTTGCAGACTATTTGCATCACGTCTCTGGTTAGAGTAAATTATCACCTCATCACCACACTTTGCTGGTAGCCCACCCAATTCAATAATGGCATGATTCATGCAAATCCGCCCAGCTACTTTAACAAAGTTTATTTTTTGACTATTTTCGGTCTCGTTGATGTGTTTCACTTGTACCTGATTGCTTAAAATACGATCGAAACCTTCGTAATAACCAAGAGGTACTACTGCAACCCTAGTATCTTCTTTTGCCTGGAAAATACCATTGTAACTGACTTTTTCACCTTTTTTCAATTCAATGATTTTTGTTATTGTTGAGTGAAGAGAAAGAACAGGTTTTAAATCTTGGAGATTTGAGCTGCACACATCGTCTGAATCTAAAGGGTTGATACCATACAAGCCCAGACCAAGTCGTATAGAGTTGGCAAATTTTGAAAGTATTTTTTGCGAGCCAGCACTTTGAGCAAGGTGAATATACTTTAGATCAAAACCAAAACTGATAATTTTATTTACAGTTTCATCAAATAATTTGGTCTGGTGTTGATTATAACCTTGATCATTTGGATTATCTGCATCTGCTAAATGGGACATGACTCCTTCTAAATTTAGATTTGAATACATTTTGATATATTTAAGGTATTTTTCAATTTCATCTGGATCAATACCGTGTCTATTCATTCCAGTGTTCAGCTCTAAATGGATTTTTATTTTTTCTTTTCTTGCCCGTAAAGCGCTTATACTTTCAAGATCATGAACTACAAATGTGAAATTTTTGGTTTTTAAAAAAAGATAATTTTCTAAAGCAATCGAACCCATTATCAATACTGGTTGATTTTGGTCAATTTTTCGAATTTTGAGAGCTTCAAAATAACCATCAACTACTAAATATTTAGGTTTCAGTTTCAGGAGTATTTTAGCAATATCCTGTAGGCCGTGCCCATAAGCATTGGATTTGAGTACAGGTAAAATATTAAAATCAGGTTTTTGGTTTTGGAATAGATTGTAGTTATGTACCAGATTGTTACTGGATGGCTTTACCCAGTTTAGTACTCGATAAGGTTTTTTGAAGTTTATTAATTTTTGCCAAATATTAAATAATAACATTTTAGTTTTGTTGATTGGCTCCAAGGCTCATATATAAGACACCTGTGTCATTTGGGTCTATGACTATTTTAACCACTGGAACTGTAATAGGAAGTGTTTCACTGCTCCAGCTTTCACCTCTATTTTGACTTAAAAAGAGTTTATTTCCAATTGTAAGATAGATTTTATCGATTCCATCTTTTGGATCAGGTTCGACAGCTGTAATAGTGCTTTGGTCACCTTGAAGTGGTAAGTTTACCTTTTTCCAAGGTTGATCTAGTCCATTAGTTACCCATAGTTGCTTATCGGCAAGCATCATAAAATCACCAATTTTAGATTTGATAGGAATAAATCTCTCAAAATTACCAAAACCAACGCTACTTTCACTTTTCGCACCAGAGCTGAAAGTATCGGTTGATTGAGTGTCAAAAGTATCTTTATTTGGGTTTTCAGTTGATGCTGCGGACTGTCTTACCATCTTGATTTTAGTCCAAGTATTCCCACTATCAATACTGGTTGAAAGGCCGCCTTGAGCTTGAAATACCCAAAAAATATTATTAAGTTCTGGGATAAATCCAAATTGTGACACAGCCCCACCCTCAGTAAAAGTAAAGGTTTTTTGCCAAGTTGAACCACCATCAGTACTTCTAATAATTGTATTTGCACCTAATACTGCATATATCTCAAAGCTGTTGTTTGGGTTTACTGTGACTCGGGTAACTGCAACCTCAGGATTTACTTCACTGTATTTTTCTTCAAAAGTTTTACCTTTGTTACTACTTTTATAGATTTTTCCGATTGTCCCATACAATCCAGAAACATACATTATATTTGGATCATTTGGGTCAATAATGAAACCACTGATATTGAATTGATTGTTTTTAGCTACTTGATTGTCTCTTTCTACGGCTCTCTCTTCTGGAGTATCTTTAAAGCTTTCAAGGCTAAAAACGTAAATCCTTCTCCATAATTCACCAGCATTTTCAGTGTGATAAATACCTTGTTTTTGGCTTACCAAGTAATACTCATTCTTATTTTTTCCTAAAAAAATTGAACCATTGGTGACCTTAGAAAGACCTCTATCAGTATTAGTTTCACCAGATTCAAAATCTTTTTGCTCCAAGAAATTCACAGCTCCGATTTGTTTTTTATTACCTTGGTCTATGACTTTGATGACCCCATAATTTGTAACTACAGGAGCGGCAGTATTTGTATTTGTGCCTGGTAAAGTACAACCAGCAGCACTACTTAAGATTAGAACTGAACTCCAAAATAAATTAAAAATCCTTAGAAACATAAAAATGTTGATTATTAAACTATTTTAGCTTAAATTATATTTATTAGTCAAATATTTGACATTCATCGATTATAAGACTCAAACTAGAATATGCCCTACACAGAAACTGCCATGATAAAATCTGCAAAATTTGTTTTATCAGCACCAGACATTAGCTTTTGCCCCAAAAGTATCTTACCTGAATTTGCCTTTATTGGGCGATCTAATGTCGGAAAATCAAGTCTCATCAATCTAATTTGTGATAGAAAAAATCTAGCATTGGTATCCAAAACTCCAGGTAAAACCAAGTTAATCAATTTTTTTAACATTGACGATAAGTGGCATTTAGTTGACCTTCCAGGCTATGGATATGCTAAAATCTCAAAGGATAAAAGAAAAACTTGGCTGGAAAGCACTCAAAACTATCTCTTGCAAAGACCAAATCTCAAAATAATTTTTACTCTGATAGATGCCAGTATCCCACCTCAAGCCATAGATTTAGATTTTATTTCTTGGCTCGACCATTGCCATCTCCAGTATGCCTTAGTCTTTACCAAAGCAGATAAAGTCAATCAAAAAGAACTAAATCAAAACATGCAGATTTTTTTGGATAAATTGACTGAAATGGGTATAAAAATACCACTTTCTTTCACAACTGCAGTCTCCAAAAAACATAGTAAAGATAGGATTGTGGAGTATATTTCAAATGAAACAGAACTAAAACAATACTAATATTTAAGTTATTTTAAAGATACTAATTTTGTTAAACTTCAAAAAGAGGAAACCTATCTTTTAGATTTTTCCATAGTTTTGGGTTTAATTTCATTTCTATATCAGTAAAAAGACATGCATCTAGAGTACTTGTTATCTTGTCCTTATCTATCCCAATCCCGATAAATACAATCTCTTGTCGTCTATCGCCATAAGGATCCACAAAAAGCTTTTCAATTTTATCAATGCTGGCTTGATCAGTCGGCCAATACTCTTCATTAACTGCATCATACCAATATCCTGCCCAGTCTACCGATTTACTTTTTCCTGCTTGATGATAGCCACCGATGAGATGCATCCGAGTCGCTAGCCAGAAAAAACCTTTGGCTCGGATCACATTGACTTGATCGGATTCTAAAAAATCATGAAATCGCTCTGGATGAAATGGTTTTCTAGCTTTATATACAAAACTATTGATACCATATTCCAAAGTTTCTGGTTTATGCTCATTGCTTAATTCTGCGATCCAGCCAGGACTGTTGATAGCTTTTTCATAGTCGAAAAGTCCAGTTTTTATAACTTCTTTAAGATCTAACTCACATTTAGTTGTTGTTATGATTTTTGCTTCAGGATTGATTTTTGAGATAATGGCTTTGATTGATTCTATCTTAGTTTTATCCACCAGATCCATTTTATTTAACACGATCACATTGGCAAATTCGAGCTGATTCATCAGTAAATCCGCTAATGTTCGATCATCTTGCTCGCCTAAAGCCTGCCCTACGTCTTTTAAAGAAGTGTACTGACTAAAAATATCAGTAAAACTAGAAGCATCGACCACAGTGACCATAGTATCGAGTACCGATAAATCAGCTAGACTTTGACCGCTTTCATCATCAAATGTAAAAGTCTGAGCCACAGGTATTGGTTCGCTGATACCGCTTGACTCGATGATTAGATAGTCGTATTTATTGGATTTAGCTAATTTGGATACTTCTTCCAGCAAATCACCTCGAAGTGTGCAACAAATGCAACCATTGCTGATTTCGACCATTTTTTCTTCGGTTTGATTAAGAGTCACACCATTTTTTTTAAGTAGCTCAGAGTCTATATTTACCTCTGCCATATCATTGACAATGATCGCCACCTTTAGGTTTTCTCTATTTAAGAGGATATTGGTGAGTAAGGTGGTTTTTCCCGATCCTAAAAAGCCTGATAGCACAGTTACAGGAATTTTTTTAGATTTATTAATCATAATTTAACATTTGCGATACATTTGCATATTTGATCATATATTTGCAATACTATTGCATATTTGTCAAATTGTGAAATTACAATTAGTTTAATTTTATTATGAGTAATTCCTTTTTAGATCATAAAATAGAGTCAAATCTAGGACTTGCACAAGTTTATAAAACTAAGATTAGGCAATTTGTTTTGTCTGCTTTGAGTGAGTCAAAATACCCACTTTCTTCACTTGAATTGTATAATCTTGTTTTAGCTCAAAACTTAGAGTGCGACAGAAGTACTATTTATAGGCAATTGGATAAATTGGTAAAAGAGAATCTCATTCTAGAATTAGACTTAATGGATGGTAAAAAAAGATATGAAATCAAAAAGCAAAATCATCATCATCATTTAATTTGCAACAATTGTAAAAAAGCCATCTGTATCACATTGCCTGAAAATAGTCTTGAACAGCTGATTATCCTACCAATCATGGAAAATGGATTCACTATAACCTCGCATATTTTAGAGTTTTTTGGTGTTTGTAGAGACTGTAAGCAAATAAGAGATTGAATATGATTCGCACATTTATCATATTCTTACTTAGCTTCATTATTTTTCTGCCTTTTGTGGCAAATGCACATTATGTAGGTTTTACTCATCATGAGCTAACCTTGGAATATAATGAAAATAGCCTAATTGTAAGATACAATATCAATCTAACTTATGCAGATTTTTCCAGTATTTATAATATTATTGACCCAGATAAAAATGATATAATTGAAGAATTAGATGCCACAAAATGGCTTAATAGCTGGAATGATAAGGTAAGCATACAAATAGGTGAAAAAGCATTTAACCCGATTAAATTATATGATTTTTCCAACCTTAACTTGATTAAATCTAGCCTATACCCTTCTTTTAGATTTAGAATTGATTTTGGAAAATTTGATAATCAGTCTGGATGGGAAAAATTTAAGCTTAATCATGATTACAGAGTAGGGCAAGATCAACGAGAGTACTTTTCTTTCATGGCTGATAAAAAGAATCTTGTATTTGAGCCCACGACTTACCCACAAGAAACTTCCATTGAAGGAGTGCTGAAGGAAACTAAGTCCACAAATCCAACTTCTAGACAAGAACAAATTTCTACAAATTTTCCTAGCTTTTTACAAACAGATTTGTACAAATATCTGTATAATTTTTTTGACAATGTTCAAAATAATCCATTTTCGCTATTGGTAATAATTGGTTTAGGTTTTATAATTGGGGTATTGCATAGCTTGTCTCCAGGCCACGGGAAAACCATAATGGGAAGCTATATAACCATGACTGAAAGTAATCTTAAAAACATTATTTTACTCGCAACATCTATAACCATATCTCACATATTCATAGTGTTAGTTTTAGTATTTCTATTTATATGGCTTAGAAACGGTTTGTTCTTTCAGTTTTTTGACCTAAGTTTTAATCTCGGGTTTGATTTAAAATTCATAATGCCCTATCTAACTAGTATTTCTGGAATTATAGTAATTTCAATAGGTTTATATTTAATATTTGATAGATTGAAAACAAGGTATATACCTAGAGAATTGAAAAAAACTAGTCAAAAAAACTTTTTTAGTTTATACACTAACTATGTCATTTTAAATGACGGGAATCACATACATAAGATACCAAGATATCAAATGAATACCAAACAAAGTATAGTTTTAGGTATATCTTCTGGTTTAGTCCCATGTGTTGAGATTGTTTCGCTTTTGATAATAGCCATAAATATTGATAAAATCTGGTCTGGTCTAGCTGTTCTTATTGCTTTTAGCTTAGGTATGAGTTTCACACTTATAACTATTGGCTGGGTAATGAAAAAAGGACTAGACAGATCCCAAAATATTAAATTTATGGAAAAGTTTTACAAAAATATTCCTTTAATAAGTGCTGTATTAATCACTATTTCTGGTGTTTTTACTCTTATTTGGGGTTTAAGCATCTAATCAATAATTCATCTACTTATGCACTACCATTTTTCATTGCCAATTTGGCAACAAGACTATTTAAAAACCAAGCTCAACAGCCAAAATATTTATTTTTTGGAAAATATTTCTGAGATTGACACTACTAAGCTCCAAGATGCAAGTGTTATTTCAGTATTTGTCCACGATCAAGTAACCAAGGAAATCATTGATACTTTAACTGACTTAAAGCTAATTGTGACTAGATCAACCGGTTTTGATCATATTGATATTGAATACGCCAAGTCTAAAAATATAGCAGTTTGTAATGTTCCTGCCTATGGATCTGACACTGTGGCAGAGTTTGCTTTTGCACTACTTCTATCTATTACAAGACATATTCCAGAGATTATAGATCGATCTAAATCCTTTGATTTTAAATACCTTGATTTGCAAGGTAAAGATCTTAATGGTAAGACACTGGGTGTTTTTGGTTCAGGTAAAATCGGTAGAAATATGATCCAAATGGCAAAAGGATTTGATCTAAAAGTAATAGTTTACGATATTTTTAAAGATGAAAATTTGGCAAAACTCTATGATTTTAAATATGTTAGTTTGGATGAAATTTTAGCTAATTCTGATATTTTAAGCTTACATCTTCCCTTTACCAAAGAAACTGAACACTTATTTAGCAGAGAAAACCTTAATAAAATCAAAAAAGGCTGTATTTTAATCAATGTAGCAAGAGGTAATCTGATCAGTAACGAAAATTTGGCTTGGGCTTTGGAAAATGGAATATTCTCAGCTTGTGGCTTAGATACGATCGAAGATGAAGAAATGCTATTCACTGGTCAACCAACCGAATTGCAAAAGCAAATTTTAACCAATCCAAAAGTGATCTTCAGTCCACACTGTGCCTATTATACAAAAGAAGCCTTACAAAGAATTTTAGACACTTCGGTGAGCAATATTGAAGCTTATCTAAAGGGCGAAGCTCACAATAAAGTAGGTTAATATTTTGTGAAATTTATAACAGTCAATCAATTTTCCTTATTTTTGGGTTTCCAAACTGGCTAAAATAGATTTATAGAAAAATAAAGCATGTGTTTTGGTAAAGTTAAAAACAAACGGAGCTTTATCCTGTATTTCAGGATCCTTTAGCATAACAGGTGTATAAGCTTGGTAAAAATCATGTTCATCAAGCCTAAAGAGCTGATTATCATTGAATTGAGATAGATAAAATAACTGTTGATTTGTTACCTTTTCGAAGTATCTTCTAGCAAGTTCTTTATCAGATACTGGGTCAACATTTTCAAGAAAAGATAATAGAAAAAGAGTGCAATTTTTTGTCATCAATTCAACTTCTACAAATGGAGCTGGTTTATTACTCAGATCTTGAATATATTTTTGATATTCTTTTTGAGTTAGAAAAGCAAAACCGAATTTGCTATACTCTGTCTTTGTTTCAAATGCAGCATCATTTTCTTCTTTAGAGACAGAATCATTAAAGACAGTTTCCCCGTCATCATTTTCTATCAACAAAGGATTTAATTGTTCTTTTTGAAAATCGAGAAAAGAAGATTTTAAAACTGATCTGAGACTCATTAGTAAAACAAAAAGATAAAAATCTGTAAGTTTCCCAGTTTCAAAATTTCCTGGCTGTGAGAATTTGAATTCTTCCATAAAAGTAAGTGTTAGGTCTTACCTATATCACAAAAATTCAATAAAGTCAACCATCTAAATACTCTTAAACCAGCCTACCATCTCATCAGGTTTGGTACCCCCGATCACAGTGACACGATTTAATAAAAAGGGATTATTTAGATCTATTTTTGGACCACCAGCGACTCCTAAGCCCAGTTTGTGTCAACCTCCCGTTTCCTGCAACAATAAATTCTCTTCTGTTTTATCGGTTTTTAACACATTAACATTTGTGTAGTCGGTTATTGATTGTTGGTGTTCCTGATCCTGTGTTTTTCTTTGTGTTTGA
>Ga0316610_1000121_pt1 | contig 21666 bp, 18 predicted proteins | sample MIS2017111B_MG_FD_207677 | JGI IMG/M metagenome (GOLD analysis project Ga0316610, IMG submission 207677) | Microbial mat bacterial communities from Middle Island sinkhole, Lake Huron, Michigan, United States - MIS.2017.111B | ecosystem: Environmental > Aquatic > Freshwater > Lake > Sediment... | reverse complement strand
CGTTTTCGTCAGTCGCTTTCAGCAAACGACAACATACCACTTCCTGCTACACTTCTTCCATCTGGTGAAACGTTTTTAGTTGCATACTACGAGGTTAATTTTGTTTCAGCACTTCAAACTGCTGGTATTATTCCCAATTATTATTCTGGGAAAATTCGCAACATGAGTAACATGGAAAATCAAATGGTAGATATTCAACTTCTTGATTCGAACAATTCAATTATCCAGTCAATTTTTTTCAATGCATCTGATTTATCAGCTTTTCAGTCTGAAATGGAGGCTGGAACAAAACATTCAATTGAGCTCACAAATGTCAATAGTTGGGCCGTTGCACAGCAATCGTTTTATGAATATAATTTTGGAACGCCACTACCTTTTTTCTCTTTGAATCCAAACCCAATACCAAATCCAGCTGAACAAATTGAATTTGCACCAGACCTAAACTTTAATTTCTCGCCCATTTATATTGATATTTTCGAAGAAATTGCTGTTCCACTTCAAGTAGAAGCCCCTGTTGCTTTTCAAACCGCGGCCTTACCAGTTTCTATTGAGGCAATTGAGCCGCTGTCAGTTGCTACTGCTGTGCAGGTACCAAGTATGCAATCAGTTCCTATTCCTATTCAATCTTTTTCCATGGTACCAAGTACAGTGGTTTCAAGAACGTTTCCCGCCCCTTTACGTTTAGCTATTGTTTCTCCTCATTTTTGGCATTCAGGAGATATTATAAAAAGCACATTTTCATCTATTTCTTCATATTTTCTTGTTATTGTTTGTGCAATGATGGCAGAAGTGGTTCGTGTTCAGTATAAGCAGTATGGCGTAAAGTATCTTTCACCGCATTTTTTATTCATGAATACTCGGTTTGAATCTAGCTAGTTGACGATTCTCCCTTTTCTCGTTTACTCTTTTTTGTAAGAGTATGATTTGTTACAAAGATGTTCAATTTTTACAAGAAGGTGTTGCCACTGTTTCACACACACAACATATTCAATATTTAGATGCCGTAACAATTCAAGATATTCATGGTAAAAAACTGTTTGGTGAGGTGGTTGAATTACAAGATAACAAAGCAACTATTCAATTATTTCATGATGTAAAAGAGTTTGTAGTAGATGATTGCTGGGCAGTCTTTTTTGGGAAACCGCTTTCTTTTCCGCTTTCTCCTTCAGTACTTGGGAAAACCTTTGTTGGGGGTGAAACGCTCTTGGCTGAATCTCGTTATAATACTCATGTTATTTCCTACTTTAGTAGGTTCCTAGCTTTTTCAAGTGTTCAATTTTACAATATACACGAAAAAAAAGTTCCCTTTTCCCATTTTTTGCCAATGAGTGATGGGTTTCATACTGGTTTACTGCAGGAGCGTATTGTTGAAACATTAAATCACACAAATGAAATATATTTAAGTGCTCAAAACTCCAAATCTCATATCGATCAGTTTATTCAGCTTGTAAATACTTCTCGGCAGTTATACCCAGATCGTCATTTTATGGTAGTAATAGAACTTATTGATGTTTCAAATAGTGAATTAGAAGAAATAAAACATACTGTTGAAGAAGCTGGTTTACTTTCTTCCTCAGTTTTTTTTGTGTACACCAACAACGAACCAGAGACGAGAAGAAACCTTGTTCATCAACTTGCACTTACCACTACTGGTTATATAAATCAAACACTTCAACATTCAGTTTTTCATCTTATTATTGATGCAAATCAGCTTTAATTTAAACGTATCCAGGCAACTAAAAATCGCTCCCTTTCCCAGCAATCTTGCCAAATTTCTGCTTTATACCCAGGGTATCTTTCAACAAAACATTGAAACGCTTTTTGCACATTTCGCGGGTCCAACTCGAAAAAAATAAATCCTGGCTTTTTCTCAAATTTATTCAAGTTGGAAATACATTGCTTAAAAAAATCAAGCCCATCTTCTCCTGAAAAAAGAGCGAGTTCTGGTTCGTATTGAATGTTATTTTTTACTACATCTTTCTTATCAATTTCAGGCACGTACGGCGGATTACACACGAATATCCAATCTTTCACATTCTTCGATACATCAAACAAATCAACCGAAGAAAACAGATCAGAGTGAATCACACGGGTCGATTGTATACTATTTTCTTGAATATTCTGCGTAGTTGTTTTTACCGCCTCTTTAGAAATATCTACAAACCACATTGAATTAACAGTATCAGCAATATTTATACCTAAAAACCCTGTACCGCAGCACATATCCATCCCATTTACCTCAGGTTTATTATGCTTGCATTCCTTCATCCACCAATCCATTTTTTGTCGCAATTTGGGCAATATTAATTCAGTTTCTTCACGGGGAATAAAAACCGTAGGCGGAATATGAAATGTGTAATTACCAATAGGTGTTTTATTCAGAACGTAATCAAGCGGATAACCTTCATCTACTCGTTGTTTTTTGGTATAAAATTCTTGTTTCTGATCGTCAGTTAACGCAGAAAATGCTGGCAATATGTCATTTTTTTCCAAGCCAAGAATATCCAGAAGAATAAATCTGTCGGTAGAAGTTAGCATGGTATCCGAAGTCATATTCAATATATGATCGTACAAAGGATGTTTCGTCAAATATCAACGAATACAAAAAGTTGACGAATTTATATAAATCACCTGTTATCAATGGGATTAATTATAATAATTATATGACTCAACAAACAAATATTTTGTGTATTTTAGATGGATTTGGTTTATCGGTAGATTCAGTAAATAACGCTGTTTCTCGGGCAAAAATGCCTATGCTGAAAAAGCTTTTGCAAACTTACCCATGGGCAACGTTAAATGCTGATGGTGAGGCAGTTGGTCAGGAAGATGGCTTGGTTGGAAATAGTGAAGTAGGCCATATGAATATTGGTGGTTTGAAATTAGTTCCGCAGCTTAGTTTTCAAATTACAAAAAGTGCTGAGGATGCTTTTTCTTTAAATTCACAGCTTTTTCCCGATCAACTATTCGACCCAAAATTGGTATTACCAACAGTATTTACCACCTCAAAAGTAGTTCATCTGTTTGGACTTTTTTCTACAGGGGCAATTCATTCTGATCTTCGTCATTGGGTTGGTGCTATTGAAGCAGCAGGTAGGGCAGGGGCAGAAAAAATAGTGCTTCATCTTGCTACTGATGGACGTGATTCTGATCGGCAAAGTTTAGTAGAAACATGGTCACATTTTATTGAGGAATATAAAATAAGGTTGCAGCCATTTGAAAAACATATGGTACTGGGTTCAATTGCTGGGCGTTTTTATGCCATGGATAGAGATAAAAATTGGGATAGAGTAGCAAAAGGAACGGGTGTTTTGTTTGCATCGAACACAGAACATTTAGTAGAAGATTATCTTCAAAAAACTTATCAGAGCAAGGAAAAAACAGATTTTTATAGCAAGCTATCATTCCAAGTAAATCAATCACACTCTTCATTCGATAGCATCAAACAGGAAATACAGGCTGTTGCTCAGTACAATTACGAGCAAGAAATGTATGATGAATATATTCAACCATATTCTTCTTGGCTTCATCCAATTGAGCCAAACGATACGCTGTGGCTTATCAATTTCCGTACCGATAGAATGAAACAATTTGCCAAACTTATTTGCGACATTCAAAAAGAAGTAAATTTCAGCCTCAATATTTTAGCCATGAACGATTATGGCGATGGAAATGCTTTGGCAACGAATAATGAAAGTCTATCACAAAACGGAGTTGGCTACTATCCAATTTTTGAACCCAAACCAGTTGAAAATACCTTGGCTCAATATATTTCTTCGCTTGGTAAAACGCAGCTTCACATTGCTGAAACAGAAAAATATAATCATGTAACCTACTTTTTAAATGGTGGACAAGATAAAAAATGGACGGGTGAAGAGTGGATTGTTATTCCTTCAAACAAGGTAAACAGCCACGCTGAAAAGCCTGAAATGAAGGCAAAAGAAGTAACCGATACTATTATTGAATCGCTTGAGCAACACCGTTTTGATTACATTGTTGTTAATTACGCTAACCCAGATATGGTAGGCCACACGGGTGATATTGACGCAGCAATTTCTTCAATGGAATTTCTCGATCAGCAACTCGGGAGGTTAGTTGAAATGTGTGAACAACATGGGCATAAAATGATCATCATCGCCGACCATGGAAACATTGAAAAGGTTGGAGAGTATGAGGAAAATGGGAAACATCTTATTGATACAGAACATAATGCACATCCAGTACCTTGTATTTTTGTTGATCCACACTTCAATAACCATTCATTTATTCAAAACCTAGAAGAAATTCAACAAAACCTTAATATTAAGCTTGATATTCAATCAATCAGCCAAGCGTTTAACGTAAACACAACGTACGATCTTTCAGGTAGAACATGGCTTACCCAGCAGCAAATAAACGAAAAAACACAACTTCCACTGTGGAACGCAGGCGTATTTTTGTTGACAGTCTAAAAAGGAAAGATTCGTAAAAACAAAGCTTAGAAATTATTAAGTAAGTTAAAATCAATATGAAAAAATCTACTAAAGCAAGTATTAATCTTTTAACTCAAAGTGCAAGTTTTGAGAGTAATCAAGAAGCCAGCATGGAGGAGTTAAATTTATTAGACCAACAAAATAAAGATAAATTACAATGGTGGTCGGGCACTCTTGATTGGTTTTCAGGTGGGAAATTTTCTCTTTACAACGATGATATTAAATTTAGAGTTTGGAAAAATAGAATTAAAATTCTCGATGAGAGTAAACAGCTTATACAAAAATCTGGACTTAGTGTCAAACCGATTGAATTGAAATTACAAAAAGAAATAATTGAAAATATAAGTTTAGAAGAAGATGAGACACTACAAAAAAAATGGGCATCTTTATTAGCAAATGCCTCTACAGGCAGGGTGTCAACAAATATAGTGTATGCAAAAATACTCTCAGAATTAACAAGTAATGAAATTGCAATTTTAGACCTTTTAAGACGAGTCCACTTACAAGATCCTTATATCAACACTAATTATGTCCTGTTACATTTAAAACAATTTTCAAAAGAAAACATAAAAGAATCTCTTGATATACTTTTTTCAAAACGATTAATTGAATCGCCCAAGATTTTAAGTGGGGATACAATAAAGGTTCTTCACCCAATTCAATCGAGCACTTATGAAGCATTTTGGTATACTCCACTTGGTCAAAGTTTCGTTTCTGCCTGTTGGTTTCCTAACAATGATAAGGAAAGTCATTTTATAGTCGGATCCATTACAGATACAACAAAATGATAATTTATCTATTATCCTAAAAATCCCTAAAAAAAGACCACAGGTAAACCTTAAACCATTATTAAAATTTCGATAGCTTGGAAATTATAAGATCCAACTTATCAATAATCAAATCCATCTTGTTTTCTTGTTCCAAGATTTCTGGCTCGATATAATTTTTGGTTTCAACTAAATCTTCTTCTAAATAAGTCCCAATTACACCCATCCAATTTGTAATGTAATAACCAGTTTTTTCTGAAAAATCGAGAATTTCCAATATTTCTCCGTCTTTTTTATCACAAACTTGTTGACCAATTTTGAATTTAGGCATATTTTTTAAAAGTTAATTACTAACTAATTTGCAATAAAACACAATCGTTGTCAATTTTTTTTGCTGTCTTTGATTGACATTTCTTAAAGTTTAGTACTTTTTGTTAAAAGTAGATTTTAAAATTTATAAGAAGTTAAGCAAGTTAAATATTTAATTAATATGGATGAAAATCAATTAAATAAAGATAATGTATTACAGACACTATTTCAATATCTTGATAGCCAAGTTAACGCTACAATAGATCAAATAAAAGAAATTAGAAATAAATGTAATTATTTGCTTGTTGTTATAATTACTATTATACCTATTGCACTCTCTTCAAGTACTCTTATAGATAATATTTTTGAGAAAATTTTATTATCATTGTTTTCATTCTTTGTAATATTTAAAATACTTAAGTTTTTTAATGGAATATCAGTCAACTCAACTATTTCAGTTAATGATATGGTAATTGCTTTAAATCAGGAAAATATGAATAACGAAATAATGTATAACGGATTATTACAAAATTTAAATTATATTTATTTTCAAGTAAGGGATAAAATTTCTAATTTAGAAAAAGAATATGATTTCATTTTAAATATGTTTATATGCTTAATATGCCTATTTTTTATTTTATCAATTTTTAACCTTCAAGATTACAAAAATCTTTTAGAATTTATTTTAAATAATCTTAAATAATAATTTAATATGTCTAATCAAGTACAACTACCAAACCAATCTACAAGTAACTCTTCTACTCCAAGCGCAACTCCACCATCAAAGCCTACTGTTCCGATCGCTGTTATATCTTCTAATTTTGGATCAGGGGTACAAAACAATAACACTCAATATATTAATCCAAATGTAGTTTCTAACATTAGAAGTGCGGAAAATAAAAAAAGTTAGAATATAAACAATAACTTCTAAAACAAAATCCAAAACGATCTTTCTCAAAAAATTTTTATATGTCTACCACCACTTTCTCCACTACACCCTACAAAGGCACTCGTGATTTTTATCCGCAAGAGCTACAAAAACGTTCGTATATTTTTGATTGTTGGCGAAAAACCCTTATTCGTTGTGGGTTTGTTGAATACGACACCTCTATCATTGAAAATGCCGATTTATACATTGCTAAAAGTGGTGAAGAATTAGGCAGCAAACAGTTGTATAACTTCCATGATAAAGGGGACAGGCACATTGCTCTTCGTCCTGAAATGACGCCAACGTTGGCACGTATTGTGGCCAATAAAATGGGAGAGCTTAAAATGCCACTTCGCTGGTTTTCTATTCCAAATTGTTTTCGCTACGAACGCCCTCAAAAAGGAAGATTGCGTGAATTTTGGCAGTTAAATGCCGATATTATTGGTGCCAGTGCAGGGGCTGTTGAAGTGGAAATATTGTATGTAATTGGTCAGCTTTTTTTGGAATTTGGTGCAACAAAACAGCAGTTCAAAATTATGTTTAATCACCGCGGAGTGCTAGATAGATGGCTTTCTGAGGTTGCTCAAATCTCCGATGTTGAAGCTAAAGCTTTGGTTTACGCCGTGCTTGATGATTGGTATAAAGTTTCGCTTGATCAAAACGTTGCTTTGTTATCTGCCAAGTTATCTGAATTGCAGATTCAACAGATTACCGATTTAGTAAGTAAACAGGGCACAAGTTGGAGTGAATATCTAACTATTGCAAAAACCTTTCCCGAGCTTGATTTAATTTTGAACACTATTTCAACGTTTTCTGAGCACGTTGAGTACGATTTTAACCCAACAATTATTCGCGGGCTTGCTTATTACACTGGTTTGGTGTTTGAAGCGTTCGATAAAAATCCTCAAAATCCACGGGCAATGTTTGGCGGTGGTAGGTACGATGATTTACTGAGTTTATTCGGGAAAAGTGCTCCAGCAATAGGCGTTGGGGTAGGGGATGTAACGTGGGAAAACTTTTTAGACGCTTGGGACTTGTGGCCTGATTTTTCTCAAATTAGTTCTCAGCCAGTAGGAATTTTGCTCAGTTCAACTGAGAATCTGCCAAAACTGTATTCTGAAGTTATTCCAAAACTACAAGCCGAAGGCAAAACCTACGACATTAATTACGAGTTCGATAGAAGTGAAAACAAACGCTGGGAAACCCTCAAAAAACGTGGTTGTGGTGAGATTATTAAGATGTAGATGGTGTTCGATCATTTTCTTGATAATTGGAGAATAAACTATGCCAATAAAAATTCCCCTCGTGAGGGGCGGACGCGTTAGCGGACGGGGTTTTTTCGTGAAGATTACAAGCTTAACAGTTTATTGATTTTAACAGATCATTCCCTAAGATGTAAAAAATTCAGGATGATAGGAGGGAATATCAGGATAATAATTACTTCACTTTTCACTTTTCGTTTTTAGTTATTCACTTATCATTCAAAAAACTTGACGTTTTGCATCAATTTAATAATGTTATTTCTAATTTTGAACTCTCTATTTTTTTATGTTATCTATCGATTCTATTACTATTCCGCTTGCTGATGATTTACATGTTCATCTGCGAGAAGGTGATCTAGCTACTCAAATTACACCGCTTGTGCGGAAGGGTGGTGTTGGCAGAGTGATGGTTATGCCCAATCTTAAAGTTCCAATTATAACTTCTGAAATGGCATTAGCGTATCAAAAAACATTACAAAAAATAGACCCAAATGTTGAGTATCTCATGAGTCTTTATCTTACTCAATCACTCACACCATCAGAGCTTATTTTGGCAAGTAGCAAAGGCGTAAAAAATGTAAAATTGTATCCAGCGGGAGTAACTACGAATAGTAGTGCGGGAGTTGTTTCACTTCATCAATTTTATCCACTTTTTGAGGTTATGCAGCAAGAAAACATGATATTGAACGTGCATGGTGAGGTTCAAAGCAATTATGAAAAAAATATCTGTATTTTGAACGCAGAACAACAATTTCTTCCCTTTCTTTCTGACATTGTAAAAAATTTCCCTCGGTTGCGAATTGTACTTGAACACATAACCACAGCAGCAGCGGTTGAGGAAATTCTGCGACTACCAAAAAATGTAGCAGCAACTATTACAGCTCATCATCTTCAGCTTTGTGTGGATGACTGGGCTGGTAAAAATCACAATTTTTGTAAGCCTGTTGCAAAATTTCCAGCCGATACTCAGGCGTTAAAAAAAGCAGCAACTTCTGGAAATCCTCAGTTTTTCCTCGGTTCCGATAGTGCACCTCATGTTCGAGCTACCAAAGAAACCAGCTGTGCTTGTGCAGGCGTTTTTACAGCTCCATTTTTACTACCATATTACGCTAAAACCTTTGATTCTATGGGAAAATTAGATATGTTGAAAGATTTTTCATCTACTTTTGGTGCTCAGTTTTATGCTATCAAACAGCAAACAAAAATGATTACCCTAGTGCGGCAGCAAAATATTATTCCAGATGAAATTGTAGGCATTGTTCCATTTCAGGCAGGTCAAGATATTGAGTGGCAGATTGTTGAAGGATAAAATGTGGGTTATTGATAAATAATAAGTGGGGAAGGGTTGCCATCCTGAATTTATTGAGGAGTTTGTGGGATAATTGGATTCAGTTTATAATCGGTTTAACTCGTAATCTTGGTAAATCCACCCCGCCTCTACGAGGCACCCCTCAAAAAGGGAATTTTAATCGACATAGTTTTTTCATCTATTTATCACTCCTCACTTATCAATTATAAATAATTACTTATCATTCAAAAGGCTTGACGTTTTGCTTAAAATTTATCACGAAATGAGGTATTATGTCGGTTTCTCACAATTACATTATTGCTGATCACATTCGAGCAGCTTGTTTTATTATTGCTGATGGTGTTCAACCAGGCGGAAAACAGCGTGGTTACGTACTTCGTCGTCTTATTCGCAGAGCACTTGCGTCAAGTTTGGCGTTGAATATCAACATTTCAACTCCTGATTATTTTGCCGATTTGGTTGACTCGGTCATTTCTATTTACTCTGGTGTGTACAACGAAATTGAGGCATCGCGCGAGGTTATTATTCAGCTCCTTCATGCTGAAAGTTTGAAATTTTTACGTGCTATTGAAGTTGGAAAAAAAGAGTGGGAAAAATATCTTGCTAAATCAACCACAACATCGCCTGATGAATTAGCAGAAAAAATTTGGGATTTATACCAAACACACGGTGTACCTTTTGAGGTGAGTGAACAGATTTTAGAAGCAAAAGAGCGTCCATTCAATGCTGATTTGCTGAACAGTTTAATTGAAGAGCATCAGAAAAAAAGCCAAGAAAGTAGTAGTAGTCAGTTTAAATCGGGTGTTGGTGAGGAGAATGAAAAAACTACTCGTTTACACACGGTTACTCATATTTTACACGAAGTTTTGCGTGAACTGTTTGGTACCGACGTTCATCAAATGGGAAGTGCTATTACCTCAGAAAAAGCCCGTTTTGATTTTACGAAAGATGACAGTTTAACTCCTGAAGAATTAGAGCAAGTGCGTGAAAAAGTTCAAGGTATTATCAACAAAAAATTAACCATGAACAAAATTGAAACAACAGAACCTGAGGCTCGAAAGATGGGGGCTATTGGTCTTTTTGGTGAAAAATATGGTGAAAAGGTAACAGTATATCAGTTAACTGATGAAAATGGAACTGTTTACTCGCAAGAATTTTGTGGCGGTCCACACGTATCAAACACCTCAGAAATTGGAACGTTTGTGTTGTTGAAGCAAAAATCAGTTGGAAAAGGACTCAAGCGGTTGACGTACGATGTGGTGTAGGTACTGTCATCTATAATTGTTTTTACTCATAATATCGGCAAAACACCCCGTCTGCTAACGCAGCAACCCCTCACGAGGGGAATTTTTAATCATCACCTCTACAGAGATTTTTCATCGAAAGTATCAACAACAATCACAAATTCACCTTTCATAGTGATACTGTCTTTATTTATTTCACCTACTGTAGTAACACAAATCCATTCGTGCATTTTGCTTATTTCCCTGCAAATACAAAGTTTTTGGGTTGGTTGTAAATACAATTTGGCTTCTTCAATCCATTTTTCCATTCGATGCACCGATTCAAGCACACACACAGGATAGGGGCTTGTTGCAAGTATTTTCCAAGCTTTTTGTCGTCCTTTTTTCAGTGGAAGGAAGCCTAAAAACGTAAATTCTTTTTTTACAAAACCAGCGGCTGCAACAGCAGGAATAATTGAAGTTGCACCAGGTAAAACGGTGTATGCAATACCAAGCTCATTCGCTCGTGTAATTACTTCCCTACCAGGGTCGCTAATACCAGGTGTTCCCGCATCGGTTACCAAACACACCACCTTATCAGTTGCCTGTGCCAAAGCTTTTTCAATTCCAGCAGTATTAATATCATGATGTGAAACAAGGCCAACATACTGAGGTTTATTTGAAATATCAAGCAGCGTTAGCAGTTTACTTGTTACTCGAGCATCTTCAGAAAGAATAATAGCAGCCTCACCAAGTAATCGTTTTGCACGAATAGTAATATCTTCAATATTGCCGATAGGAGTAGGTATTACGTAAAGCATAGTAAGTTATTATATCTTAATCGATCTATTTTTGTTTTTTCTCGAGTACTACTAAATGTTCGCAATGTGGTGTGTGTGGGTAAAAGTTGTATCCTTTGTTCGAGGTAATATCATAAACATCGGCAAGCAGGGCGATATTTTCAGCCTGGGTTTTTGGGTTACACGACAAATAAATCACCAGTTCTGGCTGCACCTCTAATATCCTTTTTATTACATCAGCATGAAGACCAACACGAGGCGGATCAACAATTAAAATATCTTCGCTGGTAATGTATTCCAAACTTTTTTCAGCTGAGGCTTCGGTAAAGGAATAATAAGCCAAAAGATCGTTTAATCTGGCATTTTTTAATGCTAAATTTCGTGATCCAGGAAAAATTTCAACCCCTCGAACTGACCTCCGTTTTGCCGCACAACATAAACCAATTGTACCAACACCTGCGTATAAATCAATTACTTTTTTTCCTTCAACATATGGCTTTTTATTGATAATATCAACAATATCTTGAGCTGCTTTTTCAAAAAGTGGAGGGTTTACTTGAAAAAACCCGTTCAGACTATAATGGAAAGTTAATCCAAGAATTTCCTCTTCCAACTCAGCAGATCCGCTTGAAAAAAGTGTATTTGTTACAATACTTGCTGGCGATCGATAATCGGAATAATACACATGAAATCCAACACACGAACCTGTTACTATTTTTCCCAGTATATTTTCTGGTAAAACAAGTTGATCATCTTTTAGGAATAGTGCAGCAACTACCGTTTTTTGCGAGAACGAATATCGAAGAATAAGACTTTTTAATTGTTTTGCGTTTGCACCAAGTTCACGAAGCATGGTCAAAATGCTCAAAGCTACGTTATTCACATCATCTGGCATTAACGCACACGAAGTAAGTGGATATTTTCCCTTGTTTCCTTCACGTTTAAAATAGGCAAAATCAAGCTGATTTGTTTCGTTGTGCGAGTAAAATCCAAACTCAACCTTATTTCTATACCCAAATTCTCGCTTGTCGTGTTCAATTTCTGGCTTTTCTAACACAATATGTTCTTCAGCAAAAAAATCAACAATCATCTCAGCTTTTACCTCATTTTCGTAATCAAACTGCATAATTTGCCACGGTGACGAGGCTAAAAAGTGCTCTTCACGAGCTGGTATGCGATACGGTGATGGTGTTAGAATTTCAATAGCACGAGCAAACAGAACCTTGTTTTTTCGCTTGAAGCTTTCAACTTTTACTTCTTCACCAGGTAAGGCGTTTAACACGCAAACACTGGTACCGTCATCTAAACGAGCAACACCATATCCACGTTCGTTTAATTCAGTTATGGTTACAACAAATTCTTGTGATTTCATATATCACAAACCATAGCAGCAATGTTGGTAACTTGTCAAAAATGGCAAATAATAAATCAATGATGAATGGTCAATGATCAATGTTCAATCAATTTCCAATGTTTTAATGATAAAGGCTGAATGATAAATCGAGGACAAATTTTTAAATGAATAAAAGATAAAAAACTTACTTATCAATTGGGAAGGCAAGCCATTCCCCTACATTTATACCAACTCCCTCAATAAATTCAGGATGATAACATTCCAGTCTAGGATGACGCTAATCCAACTCAACTATACATTTCAAAAAATTATTTCTGCATCAAAAATAGATATTCTTTGTAGGTTGAGCTATCTGGAAGCCACTGTTTTGTACTCGTCATTTTTGCCATTACATTTTTCTTGTAATCAATTTCAGTAGTTGTAAGAATATTTTGCGTTTCTAAAAAATTGAAAAGTTGCTTTTGACTTGTTGGACTACCTGAATTATACGATAATAGCACATATTTCACCTTTGTTTCCTGTATAAGCTTTTTAACTGCATTAATAGCCAAAAAATCACCTGTTTCATCTTTTCTAAATTCTTCAAAAATACTTCCTGCCTGTTTATCGCGGCTATCTTCCCTTCTTCCATTCAAGCCAAACACTTCAGGTTTATCATTCAGAACAACACTATTCCAGAAGTGATAATACGCTTGATAACGAACCCGGCTTGGCGGCATTTTTTCATTACCTGAACCGTAAGGAGGATCAAAATACGCTAAATCCCAACTTCCTTTTTCCACAACTTCAAAAATGTCTTGTTGAAGAACTGTGTGCTGCAAAGTGTTTTGAGTAATGTTTGGAACTTTGAGATGTAAATTTTTGTATGAACGAGAAGACCACGATTTAAGATAGGAAGAAAAATGTCCAAGTGTACTATCAACCTCATCAAGAGCTAAAAGAAGACTGGTAATAAGTACCGATTTTTCAATACTAGGAAGGTTCAAACGATCTATTTCTTCTCGAATTGCATCTAATTTTTGAGTATTTTTCAATTGAAAAGGTTTTTTTATTTCATCTTCTTTTCCCCCATAATATGTACTAAACCAGCCGTCAATAGGTTTCAAATTATTGAGATGATCAATAAATTGTTGATAATATTGTGGAGGCTGAGTATTGAGTAAAAAACATTCAGCAATTACCCTTGAATAGGCAGAAATATCATTTGAAGTAGTGGTAAGACCCCAGCTAGAAAAAGCCTGTCCACAGCGAGTAGAACCACTGAATCCGTCAAGAACTGTTTGAATAGGTAGATCTTTTATTATATCAGCAATATAAGGCAATATTTTTAATTTTGAGCCAGCGTATTTAATAGACTGAGTTGTGGGAGTGCTCCAAACATTCGTACCAAACAAGTCAAAAACCTCTGAACTCGGTTTAGTATTAAGAGACATATTTAAATGAATCAATATCAGATTGTAAAATATTATTCGCTTGCACGTGACTTTCCGAGCGTGAGTTAAGAGCTAACGCAATAAGTTTAACTAAATCAATATTGTGGGCATATGTTATCCAGCCATTTGTTAAAGAGTTGAAATAATCTCCTGCATTTTTTGTGTTTGTCCATAATCCCCTTTGAAGAGCATTTGCACTTTTACCACCATATCTAACTTCAAACATGTATCTATTTTGATCATCTAAAAAAACATAAACAGGATGAGTTCTTCCTTTTCCTTCTACTCTTTTTTCGATTTTAGCCACACTCACTTTTGCTTTATTGTAGTCAAATATCATGATATTGCATTTTTGTGCTTTTTCATCATAAATAAGCGGCATCACATTCAAATAGGTTAAATTTTGAAATATTGGATCAAGAAGGATATTATGGATTATAGTTGAATCTTCTGTAAGTAAAAAGTTAAAACTCTCTAAATAAGGATACAATCTACATTCTTTATCAGTTGAAAGCTGTAGAGGGCCGTGACCATATGCTTTAAGGCTTAATGGGAGTTTACTTTTTGTAATTTCGTTTATTATAACAATATCTTCTTCGTTACTTTTAGCTCTAAACAAATCTTTTCCAACGTGAATACTTTTGTAGTCATACATGAATTGATTAATAAATTCAGCTATTCCAACTTCAGCAAGATCTCCATGAGTTTTATTTCCAAGCAACCTCATTGTAAAAATATTTGATAAGGTGTTCACAATCCACTGTGGATTTTTGCTAATTAGCATTTTCAATCGTTCTTGAAATTCCTGATATTCGGTCATATTATTAGTAATCCTTTTCTGATCAAGGTTTTTTGTCAATATTACTATTTTAGATCCTGAAATAAATTCAGGATGACGCAAGCTTGACATTCAGTGATGACAACGATCCAAACCAATTATCAATAATAAATTATCACTTATCATTCGCTCCTATCGTATTTCAACATCCAACCCCTCAACATGCAGTAAGTAGGGATCAACCCAGAAGGTTCCTTTTGCACGTTTCCATTCGGTTGCTGTTTGAACTTCTACATAAACTTCAACCCCATTTGCAATTCGTTGGGTGTGCAACATTTCTTTTACTCGTTTCAATTTTTCTGGACCAAGTGTTTTTGGTATTCGAAGTGTTTTTATAGCTGAAGCTGTTGCATCTTGTTCGGTTTTTGCCTGGTTTTCAGCTGCTTGATTCCCTACATATTGTTCAAAATGTTCAGGATCTGAGCGAATAGCAGTCCACTGAATAGAATCCAACAGTGCCTTACGATTGATTGAAAATTGTAAGTTTTCACCTTCAAACAGAGGTAAAATTCCATCGGTAAACCGAGTAAGAGAATCGATAATCATTTTTGGTTTTTCTTCGTATTCTCTGGGTTCATCATCTACAACTACGCTTGCCTGATCTTCATCATCAGTTTTTTCTGCCGCATCATTAGCCAGTTCTGAAGTAGTGTTTATCTGTTGAGCTGTGTCTTCTTTTTTTGGTTTTGACGTATTATTTTGACCTTCAGTTATTTTCCCTTTCACCCAATACAACTGTTTTTCTACAAGGAGCGGCGAATATTTGAGGGCATTTTTTGGAAAGATAATTGCTTCGTAGTCGCCTTCAGTGGTGGAAATTTCGATGGCAAACATCATTAAGTTTTTCTTGGTGAAAATTTTTCGCACTTTATTAAACAACACCAAATATACGTCATCTCGTAGCACCGTATCGCGGCACCATTCGGCAAAATCAGCAAAATCACCAAGTGGATTTCCTGAAACAAAAAGTCCCAAGCTTTCCTTTTCATTCAATAACACCTCCAAAGGATTCAAAAGTTGATAATCTTTTTTCCACGTTACTTGAGAATGAATATCTTCGTCATCACCCCCGCCACCAAATAAATCGTCACTATCATTTTTCTGATCTTCTCTGCGAATAGATAAATATTCTAAAATAGTTTCCACATTGGCTGCCAAAAAAGAGCGTGTTTTTACAATGGTGGTTTTGTGATCAGACATAGTATCTTATTGAATGGCGATATATGTTTTTAAATAGTTTATCAAATCACGAACGTTAATGTTCTGCTCTGCTGCATACACACACATTGCTTTTAATTGATTGCAATACCAGCCAGCAAGAGTAATACCAAGAAGCTCACCAGAACTTTTTTTGTATACAATTTTAATGAATGAATCAGTTACTGGATCGTAAAAAGAACGGGTTTTTGCAATAGGTCCAAATTTTCCAATAGCCTCAGTTTCAGGAAGCAAAATGGTGCACACAGGATTTTGAGAATGAATTGTTTGAATAGCCGATTTTATAGCATTAGGTTCAACAGAATAAGGAATTGCTAAAAAACTTGACTTTCCTGGTAGCGAAAACTCTGTTTTTCCTAAATTTTTTTCTAAAAATCGATGAATAAGAGCATGTTTGTTTCCGTTGTTTGTTCGTGAATTACACTCTCCAAGGGCTGAAAAATGAGGGCTTTTTGTAGTTCCGTATTGATCGGTTTGAATACCTTTTTTTGTGTAACTTATTCCCACTCGTTCAAGACCACGTATACTTTCCTCGGAAAATTCCCGTTTTAATGGAATAAATACATGAGAAACAGTATGAACGTTGTTTTCCTCATCAATAAGCTCGATGCGTTGTTCAGCTTGTGCAACTCGCTGTATAATTATTTTTGGATGAATAGAAACACGCTTTTCAAACAATTTTTTGTACACATAATTAATCGCCGAATTATCGAGTAATTGCTGCAGTTCAGGAGTATTTTTTGATTGATAAATATGAACCTCAACACCTAAATTTGAATAGATATTTGCAACCTCCAGCGATTCTGGCGTAATTCCAATAATGCCAAGCGACTGAGGAATTTCAGGTAAGTGAAAAATGGTATCTTCGTATAAAAATGAGATATTTTCAATACCTAACAATTCTGGTTTGGCTAAATGCTCTTTTCCCACGGCAATAACACACTGTGAAAAGTTAATAAGATGACGCTCGGTTGCCGAGTTTACTTCAACCAATGTTTTTGATACAATTTCTACTTTTCCTTGAATATACGTAATTTGTGGGTGTTGTTTTAATTGATTCTCGGAAAAAACCTCTTGTTTTTGAATCTCTTTTTGAATCTCTTTTTGAATATTCTCACGTTTTTCTTGAAGCTTTTTAAGAGTAATCAAATCATCACTCCATGTTCCTAGTGCAGAAAAATACTGAATAGATTCTCGCATTAACGCTGTTTTTGGTACATCACGAACATGAACAAAACCTCCCCCTAATTTCTTCTCTTCTATAAGAATGGTTTTCTTTCCATATCGAGCTAGCTCTTTGGCAACAGTAAGCCCAGTTTCCCCGCCTCCAATAACAAGATATTCACATTCAAGCATAGCACATTTTATACATTTATAACGGATTTTTTACTCAACCTTTCTACGAAATAAGTATGCCTTAATCCTCTTTTTCTTGTCAAGGTTGATGGAATTACTATAAGAATGCTACTCACGCTACATCATCTTTTTGAATCATTTTTGCTGAAGAAAAATCAAAAATTCCTTATAATAATTGTGGAAAATTTCCTCATCAGCTGAAGATAACATCGATCCGTCTAAAATACCAGCTTGTTTATTTATTAATATCGAAGAAAAATGAGGATGCTTTTGTTTTGATTTACCAGCAATCCAAGAAATCATAAAATCGTAGCATTTGGTAATTATACTAGCAACTTCTTGTGAAGGATACTCATCTACAGATTTTCCTGTTACTCCAAAAGCCAATGTGCGTAAAAATTCTTTTTGATTTTCTTGCTGAATGAATGAAGACATATGTATATTGATTGAGAATTAAAATTTATATTCCTTTTTTTAAAAATTGTAACGGCGTTTTAACACCATACTCGTTTACATCTAAACCTAAATTTTCCACATCACTCTGATCGCATTGGCCGCATATTTTTTGCACAGCATCTACCATTAAATCACGATTTGCAAGGGGGTGCCAGTCGTTTTGTTGTGGTACTAAAATAGCCGTTCGATTATTTTTTTGTGCAATATCTGTTAGTATGTTCACAATTTCATCACTCAATTCAGTTGGATTTATAGTTCGTAAAAAGTCATTCGATGGGTTAAATCCTCGTGCAACCAAATAATTTGATAATTCAGGTCTTTCTGTTTCGTTAAATATATACAACATCACATTTCCTACAACGTTATTATCAACAATAATATTGAGATGCGAATGATAACGCTTTTCGTACATTTCAGTGTTGGAAGCCGTACAAATTTCCGCTGAATATTTGGCAAAAAAACCAGCTTTTGAAACCGTAGGAACAAATGTTATTGTACGATCTGGTAATTTCACTCTTTTTATTTGTGATAAAACTTGAGCAAGCTTTTTTCTATAAACTTCACCTTGTTGGTTACAAATTGCAGGTAACAGGTTTTTGTATTCAAGCTCTTCACCTTTTTTTAACATTTCTTTTGCCTGTTGAATAATAAGACGATTTTTGAGTGTTTGAACTTTTGAAAGACGAACACTTTCCTTCATTGAAGATTCAAATTGAATATCTTTCGCTACATCTGAAATAGAACTTTGCTTTACTAAATCAAGTGCTGATTGTTCCATATCATTTGTACTAAGAAATTCTAGGGCTTGGGAAATATCAAGACTGCGTTGAAGATTATTTTCATCAGACAGTTCATTTATTTCTTCGCTTTGGGGCAAAAGGAATTCACGTACAGTTTTTATCAATTGTTGATACTTTTTAGTATTCTGAGGTGAACTATCTAAACCAGAAATGAAACTTATAAATTCATTTTCTTTCGGAATAATAGAAACAATCTCCTGTAATTCTTTTACTTGGGATGGGGTAATATCAGTATTTTCTGAATATTGGCTGATATATTTTGATAAGCGAAAGTCGCCATACATGTCTAACAATTGGAAAAGTACTGGTTGCTCATCTAGTTTTTTAAATGGAGTTTGAATAATGTTTTTAGCATCATCTGAAATAGGTGTTGAAAATTCCTGATTATATTGGGCAACATTTATCTCGTATTTTGCCTCTGCTTTGTATGGAAGTTCTGTTCTATTATTAAGATTCCGCATATTGTTTTCCACATCAGAAGATTCAACTCCATATGTATTTTGTATCAGCTCATAAATCGCATTACTTGGAAGAATACTGTTTGAGTTATTTTCATCAATTTCATCAGCATTTGCAAATAAAATATCATTTTTTTTCTGTTCGTATTCTGCAATAAATGTATCCTCCTGATCATCATCAATTTCCAACCAACCTTTTGCTAATTCAGGGGTAATTTTTCCTAAATGATGGTATAATCTTATTATTTTTCTAGCTTTTTCAGGATTCAAAACAGGATGAAATTTTCCATCTACAATCAAGGTGTCTATAACATCAAGGTCTTTAAAACCGTCACTACTTAATATCATTTTTTTAATTCCAGAAATATACTCGACAGGTATTTCACTTACGCCATCTTCAGGAAGAATTCGTGATGATAAAGAATCAAAAATTCGAAACTTGGATTCAATCAAAACTCTTCTTATTTCCTCAGGGCTTAAACCAGCTCGTTGCATAACTTTATACATTTCTTGTTCCACTTCAACAATTCTTTTAAGCCATAAATTATATCCTTTTTGAAGTTGTTGGACTATAGTTTGTGGTTCAAAACCAACAATGTCGGTATAAAAATCAAGATTTTCTTGTAAATGTTCTGAATCATTTCTTAAAAGAACAAGATCCATCTTTGAACGAGGGTTACCTAAATTTTTTATTAAATCTTGATGAGTTAGGTGTAACTTTCTTTCTAGAATTTGAACATTCTTTTTTAAAAAATGTATGTCATCTGGCTTGGGTTTGCATATATTATAGAACCAACCTAATTGTTTATTTGTAAAGCAGCTAAATTGTTCTTTCAAAATTCCAAGGTTATCTAATAAATGTGACAGTGTGTTTGTATCAGCTGCTCGCATGAGTTCTCCAAACATGTAGCCAAAATTGTATTCTTCGCTTCCTCTCGGTTTAAGCTGTAAAAAGACCATGTCTAAAATCTCGGTATTACTAAAACCAAGATTATGGATAACTTGTATGTTTTCAGTTTTTCCATGCGTTAAAATACGCATTGTATGTTTATCTATAACTTTGCTTTTTTGTAGCCCTTCATCAAGTTTTTTAAGTAAATCGGTTGCTTTAGACTCATCTTCCAATTCTAAAATGGCTTCAATATTCTTTTTTACTTTTGGTGCATCCTCTTTATCGTAATATCTACTGGCTACTTGATCGGCCGAAAAAGTTAGCTCTTTATTATCTATGTCCTGATCAAGGGTTTGCATATTTTTCTTGTTAAAAGATTTTATATGCCAAGTATAGTGCAAATACTTTGTTTTTACAAACTATACTATAAGGAATAACTAAACCTCAACCACAAATTGCCTAGCTGTTTATTTCCGTTACCAACTTCACAATAGCCTGGGCGTCAATTTCCATGAAGGCAAGCAATTCTTCAGGTGTTCCACTTCGGCTCATTTTCTTCACAGCTAAAGGATGAACTGGTTTTGTAACAACACCGCTTGAACACACCGCTTCATATAAACCACCTTCAAGGTAGTGATCTTCCACAGTAATAATTGCCTTTGTTTCGCTGCAAGCTTTTGCAATCACCTCAGTATCAATTGGTTTGATAGAATAGGCATCAATTACTCGAATGGCAATACCCTCTTGTGCCAACAAATCCGCTGCTTTTAGTGCCTCGTGCAATGTTATTCCTGCTGCAAATACCGTTACCACGTCATTATCTGAACTTCTCAATGTTTTGCTTTTTCCAATTTCAAATACTTCATCAGCTGAATATAACAAAGGGGTGTCGGCTCTGGTACAGCGAATGTAGGTTAATCCATCAATATCAGCTGCAATAGCAGTTAATCGCTCGGTAGAAATAGCATCCGATGGGTACAATACGGTTGAATTCAATATCGCTCGCATCATGGCTAAATCTTCCACTGCCATCTGGCTACTTCCGTCTGGTCCAATGGAAACACCAGCGTGCGAACCCATAATTTTAATATTCGCCTGCGAGTACTGACACATACGAATCTGGTCAAAAGCCCTGCTTAAAAATGCCGCAAACGTAGAAACAAAAGGCACTTTTCCTCGTCGTGCAAGCCCTGTTGCCACACTTATCATATTTTGTTCAGCAATAAACATTTCAAAATATCTGGTTGGATACGCAGCTGCAAATTGGTTGCTAAATGTTGAGTTATTCATTTCAGCATCCAAGGCAACTACATCGCCGCGAACACTGCCAATGGCTACTAATGCGTTTCCGTAAGCTTTGCGGGTAGCAACTTTTTCTGTTGAAGAATATGAAGTAAACGGAACCTCTTTGATACCATCTTTTGATCCGCCTTCATTATCAACATCACTTGGCATTGCCACACTTCCTATTATATTTCCATCAAAATCACCAATTTCAGCAATCGCCACAGCAGCTTGCTCTTTTGTAAACGCTTTTCCGTGAAATCCATCTTTATTTTCAGCAAAACTTACGCCATGACCTTTGAATGTTTTGGCAATAATCATTTTTGGTTTGTCTGTTTTACTCATTGTTACGGCATCAAGCGTAGTAATGATTTGCTCAAAATTATGACCATCTTCAATTACAAATACTTCCCATCCAAAGGCTTCACATTTTGCTTTCAAATTATCTGAATTATGACCGAACTGTGTTTCCCCACGCTGACCTAAACGGTTCATATCTACAATACC
>Ga0316610_1000120_pt1 | contig 21741 bp, 16 predicted proteins | sample MIS2017111B_MG_FD_207677 | JGI IMG/M metagenome (GOLD analysis project Ga0316610, IMG submission 207677) | Microbial mat bacterial communities from Middle Island sinkhole, Lake Huron, Michigan, United States - MIS.2017.111B | ecosystem: Environmental > Aquatic > Freshwater > Lake > Sediment... | reverse complement strand
AACAGATACTTTTTTACTGGTGCCGCTTTGTACGACTTCAATCAACTCAGAACCATCTAATATAGTTACTGATACTAATTCTGATATTTTCATAATAAAATCCTTTAAAAATTAATTAAGTTCTCTAGGTAAACCGTTTTCTAATGTTCTCATTACACCATCTTCAGTTGTTCTGAAATTAACTGGTAAACTATAATTAGGTATCATTGTTATGTCTGGACTAGTCCAAGCAAGATTATTAGCAAATAATCTCAATTGAAAAACATCAGCAGAACTATTTAGTGTATAGTTATATACATCATTCTTATTTAAATTTAATTCATGTTCTCTATTAATATCTTCAAGAACATCATGCACAGTAAAAGGGTGTTGCTTATATATAGTAAAAGATTTTCCATTTAATATTGGGAATAATGTTAAGCGTTTATAAAAGAATCCAATTTCCCCACTAAATCTAGAATCAAAATCCTCATCGATTTTTATCTCAACAAATGTATCTGCATCATTTGTATTCATGTCAAATGGTTTTGCAGTTCGTAATGTAACTTTGTTTTCTGGTATAGTTAAATTGTTAAATTTAGCTATTTGTTCTAAAGCTAAAACTTTAGATATCTTTTTTAAATCTTTAGTGCCCATATTTTCTTAAAAAAAGTTAATGATATTAAAAAATCTGTATTGTCATATTATTCTATTTATTTTTTATTCCAGATTTTTTTAGTTCTATATTACTAATATGAATCGCTATAGTAATGTTCTACTGTAGAATTCAATTCAAGCAGCACAGTCTGCAAGAAAGGTATTTATGATTACGAAAAACACGATGATAGTTGTGTATGCGCTCATTAATGTGTTGAGAGCACACGGTATTGATTTTGCCACAATCGAGTTTGGTAAGATGGGTAGGGTCAATGTACGGACGGAATCTAATCCAACCGTATGCACTCAGATATTATTGTACGGTGCCGGGTACAGTAAAGTTATCGTAATGGTGTCCATTCCTGACGGAGATGGAGTATACACCGATTACAGGTACGAAATCACAGACTTTGAGAATAAAACAATAAGAAACTTTACAAATCTAATTGTTCAATTGTCTTTCAAAGACGAGTTCAGCACGGACGCGTTTACTAGTTTGACTATGACTAGTACATAGCATATGGCCTGCACTCCAATTAAGGAGTGCAGGCAAATGTTCTATTCTATTAATTTTTTATTTCGTGTGGCAAAAAAACGGAATTTCATCACCGCTACCCACTGCTCCACCGCCTACCTTTATACAATCTATTCTAGGTTTAAATAGGTCATCTGGAATCGGACCTTTAACCGGAAATGGTAATACAAAGTATTTATCACTTTCCGGTATTGCGTCTACGCCTCTATGTTTATCTCTTTGTAATGTTAAGTAAGCTCGGCTGTTGATATAAGCTAAATTTTTTCAGTTCTATATTATACTAATAGATTAACTTTAAAGAAAACATATTATGCTATTTAAGCCAGAACACCCATTTTCAAACTATGATAGTGGTTTTGAAATATATAATAAAACACTTGGTAGATTTCAAATAAATCTATGTAATAAAGATGGTACTCGCCGCACAATATTAAAATCCAGATATACGTTATGCGTGCATCTTGGATATGAACCCCCGTCAAATATACACGTTGATCATATTGATAATGATAAAAGAAATGATAATCTAAATAACTTACAATTACTTAGTGCAAGTGAAAATATTAAAAAATATTCCGATTTTAAAAGAAACGGTGAGCCAATGCTAGAGCAATATATTTGTTCACATTGCGGGAACACATTTATTGAGGACCACGGTATTGCAAATTGTAGAAAGAAACAAAGTATTACCGGTGAATTATTTTGTTCAATGGCATGTTCCGTTAAATCAAGAGCAATAAAAAATACTCTTAGTTTAGATGAACAAAATAAAATAAAAGAACTCAGAGAATCGGGATTATCTATTAAGAAAATAACAAAATTAACTGGGTATGGAGCAAATTCTATTATGAAATATCAAGGTGATTATTTTAATTACAGTTTGTTATCTAAAGAAAAACAAGAAAAAGTAAAACAATATATAAATGAAGGTAGATCAAATACAAGTATTGCTAAAGAATTGCATATGGATAGAAATACAGTTAGAAAATATAGATAAAGTATAATATCCGCATCATTGCGGATATTATACTTTTTATTTAAAATTTATTTTTCCGTATTACACCAAAATGGTATAAGATCGCCATTTCCAGAACCTATTGATTCTCCACCAACACGTTTACAATCTATTCTAGGTTTAAATAGGTCATCTGGAATCGGACCTTTAACCGGAAATGGTAATACAAAGTATTTATCACTTTCCGGTATTGCGTCTACGCCTCTATGTTTATCTCTTTGCAACGTTAAATAAGCTTTTCCGATCATGTGCTCTATATGTAAATAAACCCCAACATCGTATTCCTGATCAATTTGTTTACTTCCAGAAAAGTATCCTCTACCAGGTAATTGTTTTACAAAATTTTGATGACCATCTCTAATCATCTGTTTTGCATCGGTTGAGAGCTGGTGAGGTGTTATGAAAAGTATTCTGCGGCTGGAAAAGAAATTCCTTGTACGTCTATATAAATCTCTTAATGAATGACCCATTGGTCCTTCTTCACATCCAGTCGTAGGTAGCATAGGTAGATAGTCTACAATGCACGCATGTAATTCATAACCGTTAGCTTCTAATTCTAAAACATAGTTTTGTAAATCTTTATAAGTCCAGTTACTGGGGTCCACTCTTAGCATCTTAACTTGGTAACCGTTAATTTGCATTTTATCCCTAACATAACTAGCCATGTCAATAGTAGATAAATCATCTATCTTTGGTAATTCTTTATGTTCATTATACCACAAATTTTGATATAAATACTGTAGATTAGTAGATAAATTATCTTCAAAAGAAATCCTTAATAATAATGGTTTTTTATTAGGATTCATCATTACTGGTTTATTATAAATAGCTAGTTGTTTAAATAATGTTAAAGTAAAACCAGTTTTATAATTATGTTGCAAAGCCGGTAACACTGCCATCTCACCTCTTCTAAAACCACCTTGTAACATTATATTCAAAGCTTGCCAACCAGTTACCATTAAACCACTATGATCAGCATTTGCTTTTACTTCTTCAAATGCTTCACTTAATCCACTTGTATCACCAACATCTACACTACTAATAATTGATGGATCTTTTCGACTGCTTTCAATTTGATACGGTTCTAATTTAGTACATAACTCATTTACAAATCCTCTAATACTTTTTATTTTTTCACGTCCATATGACAGCTTAGTATTTGCATCTTTAATAATTTTAACAATTTCATTTTCTCTAAATGAATCATTAATGTATTTTCTAATACTTAATATAGTTCTTTTTAAACTACCCTCGTCCATATCCTTTTCAATACCTTGTACAAATGCATCGTATAACTTATCGTCGTTTAGACAATTTAATCTTAACCTATGTAAAAGTTCCTCTTTATCATGAACGGTGTCTAAATTATTAGAACACATATTTAAAGCAGTATCACGTAAGCTAATTAATAATTCTCTTTCGTGATTTAAGCTTAAACTTACTTCTGGTAACTTTATGGTCTCTAATACTGTGCGTACTAAATCTGAACTGTTTTCAGTTCTTTCTGATAACAAACTCTCTCTATATAGTAACGTAATGCATTTACACAATGTTAAGCGTGAATCACTCATATTTAAACTCTCTTGTTAATTGGTATCTTTTGTTAAATTTTCTTCTCTTTGAACACAATATTAACGCCTGTTATTTTTTTAAGCAAATTGTTATGACTCGGCACGAGTGATATAATCTGAGCAATGTTTTAATTTCAAAAGGAAATAAATGAGTATTCATACTGAAAAAAATGTGTTTTTAATTCCATACTGGATAGTGAATACGATAGAAAGAAATCATTATACACTAGACACTGTTTTAAATTTAGAAAAGCTTACTGACATTACAAGTGCTGAGGACTTAGCATTAACTTCACTTTTAAATGAAGACAATTCTAAAGTATTTGGTGTAAATATATATTCACCATCCTTATATCAGAATTGGTATAAAGATGGTAAAGTATGGGAGAAATTTAATACACAAATTAAACCACTTGAACAATTATTACATAATGAAATAGATAATAGATTATTTAATGAAGCATCATTAAATAGTAATTATCAAGAACCTTTTGAGATTAAAGATATTGATTCAAAAACATTTTTAGTTATTATATATCCTGGGTATTTTGGGGGTACTAAATTTAAAGAATACCAAAATAAATTAGGAAAAGAACTATTAAAACTATTCTATGTATATGAAGGATATGATTGTATGACTAAACGTCAGATTTTTGAACATTACTTAAATAATTTGTAACCCATACACTCAATAATGTGTGTATCCTACATACATTATTATTCTTTAATATTAGGACATTTCAATTTTTTATTAGTTAACTGAAGGATTATTTTTAAATGAAACATCAAAATTTATTTTCTAACCGTGGCATGACTCCACAGGTAGAAGCGACGCCCGTATCTCTGGTTCTAGAATCATTACAAGCTGTAGTAAATCAAGGTGCTGGTCAATTCGCCACTCCTGAAGTTGCTAAAGCTGCTATGGCTTTAGAAAGTATGAATCCTGATCGTCAGTTTCAACTGAATACTGCCGTATCTAATTTATCAAACACCATTGACACATGTCTAAAGACTCTGCCTGGTTTTGGTAAACTAAACCTGGCTCAAGAGTCAGCAGCTATTGCAGCTGGCGTGATGGCTTCAGCTCCACAGGCATATTTTTATAAAGCACAACCAACAGCTGGCAATCTTCAAGCTTCAGCTGCAGGTACCAATACTACTGTAATTGGTCACGCTGGCATTAATGGCGCTATGGAAAATCGCGCATGGGCACTAGAAGCTTTTGATACAAAAGAAAACAAGAATGCCATGGTGTACTCAGTTGCTTACAACATGCAAGCAGCACGTCAAGATGAATTCGGTGAAGCCTTCTTCCCAACTATTGTAGTAACTCCTGACAATGTTGGCTTCATGGTATCCATCCGTCTGATCTTTGTTACTGAAGAAGTTCGTCGGGAACTAAATGGTTCACTAGATAAATTTGGACGTAAGAATATTATTAAGGCAGTTATCGATGCAACTATCCTCCGTAATGACCAAACTAAAATTGTACCAATCGTACGTACCGGTGGCGGTTCTAATGATTCTACTTCTATGTTCGTTGCTGCAGCCGATGTTCCACCGTACACTGTTACCCTGGATACGCAGCCTGTAGTCACAGCACCATTGGCTGTTGGTAAGAAATTCTCACTTCTGGGTATTTCACAAACAGCAGCTTTACTAGCTACTGGTATTCTAGATCAAACCGATGCTATCGATTCAGCTGTACGCCTCAGTGCAGTATATGTCAAAGTAAAAGCTGACGCAACTAACCCAGCAGCAATTATTAAATTCAACGTAGATAAGATTCCACGTTCAGATTTTAACTACGCTGTACAAGGCAATACTCGTCTGCTACAACTAAACTTTGATACCGATGCACTTCGTGTAGCATTAGATACTAAGAAGATTGATGGTTCAGCTGTACCTCAATTTGCAGCACTAACTGATCACACTGTTCGCTTAAGCGCAACTATGTTTGGTTCAGTTCTACAAGACAAGGGTGATTGTGTAGTTAATACTGGTGAACTTACCATTGCTAAGGTAACTACTATTGACGGCACGATCATGGATCTGACTGCTGGTGCTGGTGCTACTATTGCTGCTATTTTTGCAGGCGCTACTGTAATTGGTTACGACCTGATCGCTTATCGTACTAATAGTAACCGTCGTCAACGTGGTCAGCTGATTGATACACAATACATCAATCAACTCTACACTGTGCCACTACTGCCCCCCATTACCGCTCTACGTCCAGTAGGCGATACTGAAGCAAATGATTCATCATTACTGTCAGCTCTAATTACTACTACGCACATTCGTACTAGCAATGCAGCTGTAGGTGCACTATTAGATGCACAAGTATTCCTTAAAGAATATGTAAATTCTTCTGATCTAGCCATTGATGCACCGCAAATTTTAGGTGTAGCTAGTCACTTAGTATCACCGGCATATGCTGAAGATACTCTTGACACTGAAACCCAGATTGATTCACTCAAGTCATCTGATCGTGCTGAAGATATGGTAGCCCTAATCATCAACAAGATTCGTGACATGGCTTATCGTTTACACGTTGATTCAGGTTACAAGGCAGCATGTGATGCACTGTTTGATGGTGCCGCTCCTAAGCCAATGGTCATCATCGGTACTGATCCAATTCTAAATCGTTATCTCACTCTAAACGGTGACATGCGTCTACTGGGTGAGTTCTTTGATTACAAGTTAGTTTCTACTCTAGATAGCCGTATGACTGGTAGACTAGTGATTACTTTCGGTATGGAAACCAGTTACAATTCAGGTGTACCTAACCCACTGCACTTCGGTTCAATGGCATGGAAACCAGAACTAACTCTGATGATGCCTATTGTCCGTAATGGCGCTACAACAATGGAACTTACAGTTCAGCCTTCTTTCCGTCACATTGTTAATCTACCTGTTATGGGTTCACTTACCATCATTGGTATCAAGAATATCATTGCTGATAAGGCTGCAATTAATACCAAAGTTATTTGATACAACGTGTGTTAATAGTTGCTTTTTTAAAAATACGTTACTAACTCAGTAATCATATTTGCATAAATCCCTAGCTTAGCTCATGAGGCTTTGCTAGGGATTTATGTTGTAATCTAGATTTTTTCAGTCGCATATAACTAATTTGAACTAGAAACAGTATAATCGTCTTACTGTATGGGTTCGTATCTTGAAAGGATATATCATGTTGACACCGACCAACGCGCGCGAGATCGCCGTGATCCTGAAGAACGCAGTTCCTCAATTCGTCTTCGGGATTGACGAAAACGAAATCCGTATCGTCTTTGGCGTCTTTGACGCCAACGGGTTTAAGGCCAAAGTGGGCTATGTGACCCATGACGGATCGAAATTTGTTATCGATTCTGTCGATAATGAATACTGTCACCGGTGCCGTACGCGTCAGGAGGTAATCGAATTCCTAAGGGAGCTCTATGCCCGCAAGGGTGACTGGGTTTTTTAGCCCAGCAAAAAACAACCCGGTGGCGGGCACTGTTTTTTTTTTCTATTTTTTTCTGATCACATATTACTAACTTGATACATGTATTTAGGAGTACAAAAAATGATCACACATGAAAACATTCCACCAGTATTTTCTAATAATAATATTGCTATTAGATTACATGTGGATTCAAATAACACGTTCTATGGTAATCCACATAGTTCAACAATGACGTATAACTTACAAGAAGAACTTCGTCAGTCTGCGTACAGTGAAGAAATTTATTATGTTAATACGACATATAAAGATATTACGGTTATGACCAGAAATGGATTAGCTGTAACAGTTCATTACGTATCTTCAGGTATTAATAATGGGTTTATAATTAGAAAGATTATAAAATTAAAAGGTAAATCATTACATTCAGCCATTACCGGTATACAGAATAGTATCGAAGTGGATGATGCAGAATTGATTGAAATCAAGAAAGCTTTAAATTTAATTGACCAAAAGTCATTTGCATTTACATCTATCATGATTGATTATAAAATCACATTAGAAGATATCCGTGCCAGGGGCGGTACATTATATCACTACCAAACTGATCTAGTAGTTTCTTTTGATGATACTGTAAAAATAGACGCTCACCCGTACAGTACAAAGTTTTTAGGCATTGGTACATTTGGAGTAATTAACGATTATATTAATCAGGCTGATTTAAATCTGAAAATAAAATACGTTAATTACGATAAAAATGCTGGACCTATTTATGTTAAAGTATTAGGTAGAGTGTTTACTATAAACCCACGGCGAGATGCGCCAGCTCGAACAGTTACATTTGTTAAAAACAATGTAGGTACTGTAACCTACGATGATTATGTAATGCTTTATTATTCTTCTCACTGTGATCCAGATGTAAATAATACATCTGGAGTCACAGTTGTCAGAATGTCGTTAGATGAGGCTAGGGAAAAGTTAGGGTTGTATGATAATTTCACTGATGCGATGAATCATGGAGATAGTGATGATAGCCGTAAGTCAGAAATATTAAAATTACAGCATGAGCTAGAAGTACTTAAACAAAATACTGTAATTGAAAAAGCTAAACTAGAACAGGAAAATTTAGTCATAAAATCCAGATTAGAGCAAGAAGCTATCTTATTAAAATCTAGATTGGAACAAGAAGATAATGAAAGAAAACAAATTCTAATTAAGAAAGAATTTGATTTAGAAATGTTAAAGAAAGAAACTGCTAAAATAAAACAAGACTTAGAGTACGCCACACAGAAACTAAATACGGAGTTATTAGAACATAAGAAAAGACAAATTACATTAGATATCAAAATGCAAGAATTAGAAAATGAAAGAAAACAAAATGAATTAGCTAGAAGAGAAACAGATGAACGATTAGAAAAAGAAAGGATTATTTTTGATCAAAAAATAAAGGAAATGCGTGATGATAATGAATACAGGTTAAAAGAGATGAGTATGTATTGGAAGGATTATTACGAAGCCAGAAGTTATGAAAGAAAAGATAAGAATGAAGTAGTTAAATTTATACCTGGATTATTATTAGGTATATTTGGTATCACTACTACAATCATTAAGATGAGTTAAAAAAGATACCCGATAGCAATTAAATAGCAAAAACTATTTTTTGCAAAATCAACTACGAGGATTTCAATCGTGTTTCCAAAATCTGTACAGACTTTAGTAGATATGTCTACTCCACACATTAATAGGGTTTTGGGTGATGGATTAGCTTTTCTACACATTAAACAGGTGGAAGAATATGTAGATAGTATTTTTAAATCAGCAGCCAGAAGTTATCCTCCTGGCATGTTGTACTTAGGTTGTAGACGATGTACACCTCAAGAAGAATACTATAATATCACTAAGAAGAAAGGTAGCAAATGTGTTTACGATGTAGCTAGATCAGACGTGTATTTAATGGAATATAAGTTTAGTTATTTAGATGAACCTTTGCCATCAAAATATTTATTACTACCATTTGTATCTGATGCAGGTATAATATACTTAGGTGGATCTAGGTTTGTAATTTCACCTATATTAGCTGACAGAGTAATCTCAGTAGGTCTTTATAATGTATTTGTTAGGTTATTAAAAGCTAGACTCACATTTAATCGAACTGCTCATCATTACATGGTTAACGGTGTTAGGGAATCTGTTAGAGTGGCATGGAGTGATATTTATAATGAAAAAGTAACTGAAAAAGCTACACTTAAAACAGTAAAGGCTAACTGCGCCCTGGTCCATTATCTATTTTGTAAATATGGATTTACTTATACTTTTAATACATTTGGAAATTGTAATCCAATAATTGGATCAATAGATACTATAAATGAAAACGATTATCCTAAAGAAGATTGGGTAATTTGTTATAGTAGCTGTTATATGTCACTTATTAAGCCAAAGGGTTTTGGTAGAAGCCATTATGAACCGAGTCATATTTGCTTAGCAATTCGTAGGAACGAGTTTACACCAATGGTGAAAAACTTAGTAGGTGGATTCTTTTATTGTGTAGATTTCTTCCCGACACACATTAAACCAGAATATGTAGACAGTAGAGAATTATGGATGTATTTGCTAGGACATATAATTTGGACAGGTACAATTAATCGCGGTAAACTTGTTAACGATGTAACTGATCACATTGCATCTTTGGATGAGTACGTAGATGGTATTGTTACAGATAAATTAAGAGACATCGGTTACGAATGTAATGACATATACCAAATTTTTGCTTTGATTATTGATAAATTCAATGATTGGTCATTATCGTCTGATGATAGAGTAAACACAATGTACGATAAGGAATTGTCTATTTTATACTATATTTGCTATGAAATAACTAGTGCTATTTTTAAATTATCTTTTAAACTAAAAGCTGCACAGAAAAAAGATATAAACAAAAATAAAATCATAAGTATAATGAATAAGAACTTAAAACCAGGCCTCATATTCAAAATCAATAAAGATCACGGGGAGGTAACTACTACACCTACATCAGGTGATAATAAAGCACTCAAAACTACCATGTTACTAGTGCCGCAATCTAGCAGTGCTAGAAGTAGATCAAAAAGAGATAGATTATCCTTAACAGATCCTACTAAAAGACTCAATGCTAGTATTACAGAGATAGGTGCACATTCAGCATTGCCAAAATCTGAGCCAACCGGTAGAAGTAGATTAAACTTATGTGTAAATATCAGTCCAACGGGATTAGTACTAAGAAATCCAAAATATGTAGAGCTAATTGATGGCGTGCAAGACTTAATACGGCGCTAATTAAATATGATCACATATTACTACTATGTAATACATTTCAAAGGAGATTTAAAATGTACCCACAAACAGGGTTACCATACCCTATAGATTCATACACCAGTGCATTTTATAATGTGCAAACAGGGCAATTGCCATTTAATATAAACATCCCCGTACACCCGTCGTTAATGCCGCATATTCCGCTAATTGTTTTAGCAAGCATTGATATGATTCAAAGAGATTGTCATCTAAATCCCTTACGGATGTTTTTGTTTAATCAGATAAGTGTTAATGGATTTAACAATCCACAATTTATCGAACTGGTTAAAGCCGTAGCAATTTATTCTGAAATATTATTAGTCAAAAGCGGTCAAAGGGATGTTAGTAAAGCTATTCAAGATAGTGTAGCGTTAATGGTTGGTTTAGCTAGAGCAGAAAATATAAATAATTATCCGGCGCTAACTAACTGCATTGATCAAAATTTATTAGCCCAAGCTAGGCAGGCAATAATGCAATCTGCAAATGTGTCTGCCGAAATTAGTCAATATCTTCAACAGAAGAACCAGCCTGCGTATCCGCAACAAGTCCCATCCTACCCTCAGCAACAACCAGTGGGTAATTTTTATAATCAACAAATGCAACCAAGTCAACCAAGTAATAGTGCATTATTTAATACTGGTCAAATCTCTAGCCATGGATCTTTTAGATCAAATGGTGCATTTTTAATTAAAAATGATCCACAAGTTCAACCGCAACCAATCCAACAACAGCCAATCCAACAACAGCCAGTTCAAAATCTAAATAAAGAAGTTAAAGGTGTATTTCAAAATATACCTAAACAAGAACCGTCACAGCAAGTTAATCCAGCTGAAGTAGACGCAGTTTGGGTAGCATCTGAATATTCCCCATTTACGTGTGCGTATAATTGTTTCGTAGATGAACTGCTATATGTGATAGAACCAAACGGGGCCATGAAACCATATACAGCTAAACTTCCAAAGGAAAAATTAATGGAAAGAGAAAAACATTTTAAACCCAAAATCAGTGGTAATTTCATACAAACAGATTTAGTCAGTGCTAATGAAAGAACTACTAAGTTTTATAATGGTGTCAAAAACGGATATGGAGTCTCTAGTATGGAAAAAGATATTCAAGCAATTGAAGAGATTGCAGGTGAAGCTCTTAAAATTGATTTGATAGATAACGATGGTAAACAATGCATCGGTATTTCTGATAATGAAATCTGGAAGACAACAGAGCTAGCTCTGTTTGTTAATAAAGAATCAAATGACAAGATTACCGCATATGGTTCTTACGCCTACGTTAATGACGTATTAATTACAACAACGGATGCTAAAATTTTAACTGGTAAAGTTTTAGCGTGTGATGATTTTTTAACAGCTTCAAATGTACTATTAAATGCAATTGCAAGAATCAAAGAAGGTCTACTTCCACCTAGTGAAATGACTTGTGTTAACTTTCTTAATGATCGGTTAACAAAAAGGTTAAATAGATTCATGACTAGTCAACTAGCATTAGCTTGTGACATAGATTCGTTTATTCATGATTCCTACGAGTTATTTATATATATAAGGGATACGTATGGAGATCGGTTTTTAAATCTTTTACGAGCATATCAAAAAGAAATAATCACATCTGCTTGTGCTTTTGCTGAAGATGGATATGAACAAAATATCAAAAGTATTTATGAATTAAATACCGACGATAAACCGTATGTTACTTTGTATTTTACATTAGATTACTTCATGAGCGTAGATGTATTTAGTGCTGATTTACAATTTGATATTCCGGATGTTAAACATTCAGTAGCTGTGTTTGAAAATAAGACGCCAATCTTGTATGCATTAGCTAATTACATATTTAAGTTATCTGAAGAAGATAATACTTTATTTGATCGTTGTTTGATTCGTACATTGGATCGAAAAGTATTTAGTTTCAATCGATCTAGCATCGATAAGTCAACATACCTAGTATCCAGGTATTAAAAAATGTAGCATAATTAGGAGAGTGGTTTAACCACTCTCCTATGCTGTTAATTAAAAAGTCGATTCCAGATATTTTCAGTTCTATATTACTAATATGAATAGGTATAAGCCTGATGGATCCAATGAGATGAGTTACACCGTTTAATGTTCATCTAACATTATTCCGTTTGACAAAATTTCTCTGCGGGCTTATAAGACGTCCTATTCATAATTCTAGTTAAGTGCAGGGATGCACACACTAGATCTTCTTACATCGGGATGAGATCCGATGTAGGTAAGTATATCTCCTGTTGGATATTCGATTTCGAGTATCCAATGGAAGGTATTATGAGCACACCTTAAGTGCTCTGTTTTTCGCCCATGAGGGCAAAGGAGCTAATATGGCAACAACAGCCACAGATTTTGTTACTGAATGCGATGAGGAGCAAGAGCGCCAACTGGCGCTCTGGAACCAACGGTGCCATCCGGTCCGAAGGGACCGGATGGCAGAGTTAGCTGATGCGGCCACCGACGGCCTGAAGGTCGGCATCACCGTCGGCTTAGCCGTCGGCGGTGTGCTGCTTATTGCAGCAGGGGTTAGTCACCTCATGGACAAAAAGTCCTGAGGTCATAGACCCTAGACCAATTACGGTCTAGGGTCTAAAGAAATCCTTCAGGGTTTCTTTTTTGTTTTAAAGGGGAAAGTCACCACCCATAGTATCGTCGTCACCTGCATCAGGATCGTTACCTAAATCACTGCTATCGTCATCTCCAGAATCTGAATCCGAATCTCCAGAATCATCTGAACTAGAATCATCAGATGAACCACCGCCAGAATCACCACCTAGATCTCCACCAGCATCAGCGATTGCTTGAATATCTTTACTAGCAGCTTGTGCTAATGGTGATAGTTTAACTAATGTAGTAACACCAGATCGTACCAAAGCTTGTACGTGTTCAGTAATTTCTTTCATTAGATTCAACTGCGGTTCACCATCTTCTCTTACAGCTGTTAACTCCGCTAGCTCAGTCATTACTCCGTTATCAGATAAAAACTTCCTAGTAAAATAAGCTTTGATCATAGCTTTAATTGTATTAATCTCATTAGCCAAATCACCAGCTACCGTGCTGGTCATAAATGAATCAGAAACATAAGCATCAATAGCTGTATCTAATCCATCCATATATGTTTTCAAATCATCTAATTGATTAGATAAAGTAACTGATGGTGGTTTAGGCAATTGAATCTCAAATGTACTCAAAAATTCATTTAACGCTTTATTAATAATTATTTTTTTCTTTGTTTCTTCATTAATTGCTTCTGTTCTATTAGATTCGACTTCGTCAATTTCAATTTTAATTCCATCGTATCTTTCTTCTAACAATCCTCTAATTTCATTAATTAGCTCTTCAGAATTCAAAGCTACTTTTCTTAAGTGATCACTTAGCAATGGACAAAATAATTCTTGGTATTGCATCACTCGCTTACCTAGCAGAATATTGTTAGCTACTACTGTAGTAGCAAATTCTGTATTGAAACCAGTGTCTACCATTTCAGGTGACAACCCCATAGCCATGATAGAGCTCTTTCTTAAAAAGTCTGTTAAGTCAGCATCTGGTTTTGCATAGCTCGTTTGTGTATTTTGTAAATCAAATTTCAAATCTGGTAATCCAGGATGACCTTCAAACTTCCATTCAAAACCAGCTCTCTGAATAAAATCTGTAATGTCAGATGGATTTGTTACACCTAATGGAATTCCTAATTGCCTAGACCTCACAATTTCATCTTGAGCTATCTCAATAGTTTTCATTGGATTAGGATCATTCTCAGGTATAGTCATTGTAACTTGTGTTCTACCGATTGAATTTTTTACAGATGCAATTACGTCAGTAAATAATAATACGGTTCTAAGTGTATTAATCATACTAGTATCATCTAACAAACTTCTACCAATTCCATCATCACTATATTTGAATGCAATATAAGTCATGTATTCAATTGGTAAAAATAAAATTTGTGTATATTTTCTAGATAGTACTCTAGCTAACATAATTCTATACACTTCTTCATTTTTTGCTATAGCTACATTGGTTGAATGTATACCATTTTTTACTCTAGAAATCAAATCTCTTTCTACCATATCAGAGTACACCATAGCGGCAAAATCTAAATGTTGTGCACTGGCAGGATTAAAACTATTAGCTCCACCTATGTTAGTTTCTACTTTTCTTATGATATTAGAAGATAAAGAATTATTACTGGCATTACTCATGCCAGCACCCATACTAGAATAATAATGATCATCATCGGGTGCTTCGATTGGATTTCCTTCTTCATCTAAGATTACAAAGTAACCAATGTGTTGTTCTACATTTCCAGGCACGTGTACAGGAATTACAGATTCACTAGGTAATTTTAATATTAATGGATTACCTACAGTTTTACGATTTAACTCACTTTGTTTTTGTAATACAACAACTGGTTCAGTTGTAAATTGACGAGTGCGATAAATTAAATTTTCTATGTCATGATCTGATATAGATTCACTTTCCAGCGATATACTTTTGTTTCCTGTATTAAAAGCTTTCTTAATAGATTTACTTTTCATCATCGCGTTAATTTTAGATATCTTAAGCGTAGATGGATTATCAGTCACAAACAAATAGTCTTCTTTTGTATAACTAAGATTACCTCGATTGTCTTCAATATAGTAAACGCTGTTATCTATTTTATTAACATTAACTCGATCGTTATAACCTTCAAAAGAAAAACCTATTCTACCTTTTGCAGAATCGTCTTTTCTATAATTGCCTAAAATACCGATATTTTTTGGTCTACCTTGTGAATCTACGTAATCTTTTAGATTTTCTAGAGTTACGACTTTATCACTATTTATGAAATAATCGATTGCATTTTCTGGAATTACGGCTACTGGGTATGATCCTTTTTCAGCTAAGATATCTCTTAGCATTTTTGGTAACAATGATTTAATTTTATAGGTTTCTTCAAAGTATTCTTTTAAACTATTTAACAATGTGCCGGATAACTCTGAGTTTAATAGATTCTTGGGTCCTGTAAAACTAATATCTACATTCATCATATCTGATGGTGATAAAATACTGCTAGTTAAAATCTGAATAGATAATTCAATGTCAGGAAGTAACCTTAAAATAGTAGCAGCATCACTATTTCTTTTTGCTCTTTTTTGCAATACGTTTTTAAAAGCATATGAATGTGGTAGTAGTGTTTTTCGATTACCTTGTTCATCTCTAGGAGTAGCATAAATATTATTTCTAACTGTCTTAGAAATCATAGCTGCTATTTTAGGGTCTTTTTTTACTAAATTAACAGCTGGATATGTAGTGCTATTTTGAGCATCTTGAATTTTGCGTATTACCATTTGGAGTAAATCTTTCTAATTTAAAAGGAAATAAATGAATAACTATTATAAGCTATACATAGAAGATATTTATAGTTTAGCAGAAACTATTGTAATTAAATTTGAAGATGCTGCTACTGCTATAAATTTAAAAGTTACCGTAGATCATGGTGTTACTTCTGTGTCACAGGATACATTTACTTGGAAGTATTATCAAAACATTAGTGGGGTGTATCATTTTAGTGATTTGGATTCAAACGGTAGAAAAATAATTATAAGATCGTTAGATACTAAAGAAGAAATAGAATTCACAAAAAATAATTTAATTAATCACCCGGCTACTAAAAGAGCATATTTATTTGGTAAGAGGCACTATTTAGAATTAGTTCAAAAGTATCCTCAGCATATACAACTTATACTGGGCATACTTTATCCATGTGATATAAACAAAGCCATAGAAGCTAAAGACGGTACAATACTTAGTTACCCTGATTATTTAATAGAGTCAAATGAATATTCTTTAATCAGTAAACTTCAAACATGGATATATAAGTATATAGACAGGTGGATAAATAAACAATTTACAATAAGTGATGATCTGTACGTACCAATGTACATGGCACAATTATATTTACATTTAGTGCCTGTAATTATAAATACTAGACTTCAAGCTTGTAAAACAAATGAAGCGCATAGTTTTCATGTCAGAGAGTATTTAGCCAGTCACCAAATGTTAGATCAACATATGCCTGTGATGACTAAAAGTCAAAGTTTATATTTCTATAGAAATATTTTATATATAGAAAGGCATAGTGGTAAACGAGATACATTTGATTGGTTACTCGATAACGTCATGACTGTTAGAGGTCTACCTGTTTATGAATACGCGATGAAACATGATGTTTCAAACATGTTAGCTACTAATCTAAACAATCAAACAACTAGCTATTATCCGGATGTATTCTTTAGAAAAAATTCACTAAACTATAAAGTATACGATGCCCCTAATGCTTATATACCATTAGAAGACGTAAACTATAAATTAAAATATACATATCCTGGTAACGAAGAATATTTATTTCAAAATAAAACAAAAATTTTAAATACTCTACAGGATTCTATTTCAAACGTAGTAGGTACTAAATTACTAGAATCGTCAGTAACTGATTACACTGATATGGTACCATATACACTAGAAAGTATATTAATAAATCATTGGTTGTATTGGGGTGCTACAGGAAGTTATAATGCGTATGTTACAGTAATTACAAATATAGCAAAAGACACAATAGAATTAAGAGTAATTGATGCTTTTGTATTAATGATTTATGCGTTAAATAAATCAATTGGGTATACATTAGAAACAGTGCCTGAATTATTGGCTACACGTATTTTACAACAAAACAAAGTACCTATATCCGTATTAAGAAATATGGTGGATTCTAAATACGTGTCTGATGAAGAAATAACAACAATATATAATTCTGCACCCGATACATTTATAGTAAATACAGTAGATTCTTTTTATGAACAGTGTAACAAATTATATCAGTCAACTATTGTTCAAGATAAAATTCAATCTAGAGCAGAGCATTATTTGACTCGAGGTTATCTACAAGCAGCTATATCTTCAATGTACGCAGATATAAGAATAGATGTAGATAGAAAAGATTTGCTATATAAAGATTGGTTAATTAGTATTGGTTTAGACTTTACAAGTTACACAGATGTTAATTTTGCTGATTTAGCAATTAGTATAACTAATGACGCTACCGGTATTTTGAATAAAGCACCGGTATCTATAAAAACCGTACAAAAGGCAATGATTGAAATATTTCAAATGCTGAGTAGTTATTCAATACAGTTTATAGATAATGTAAATGAGCCACCAGTGCAGTTAGTAACGAATCCAGCGATTCGTATTGGCGATATAATTGAATCTGATAGAGATGAACGATATATAGATATATCTCAACCTGATGTAACCGCTGTTACTACTAAAGAACATGAAAAAGAATATCTGGATCAAAATACCGTGTTCCCTCTCGGAGAAGTATTTAGTAAAGAGATATCACCAATTATAGATATCCCGATTGATATAGATATCGAATTAAAGAATAATGTACACGAAATAGATTCCTCAAAAATACATTTAGCAAATATAACAGTATATGACATTACAGATGATATACTGGAGTCTACAGCATTTGTAAATGGGTATATGGAATTACCTATTCGGTTATTTAGTAATCCAGAAACAAAAATATTTAAAACATATAAAGGTAAATTATTAAACCTACCAGTTATATTACGTGTTAGCAATAGTGAACTAGTACTTGTTAATGGTAGAACATTTAATGTACCGGTATTATTGCGCGGTAGCAATAAACCATTAGTTGCTATAAGTGGCACTGAAGTAATCATGCCTATAGAGTTGTCAGGTAATACTCTGCTATATCCGTATGGTGAGTTTATATTTAAACCAGCAACAATAACACCCAAAGATAATAATGTATATTTTGCATCTGCTAACTATGGCAACTCAATAAGCACATTAAAACCACCAGTGTTAGTAACTGATAATAATAATGTATATTTTGCATCTGCTAACTATGGCAACTCAATAAGCACATTAAAACCACCAGTGTTAGTAACTGATAATAATAATGTATATTTTGCAACATCAAATTATGATTTAATAAATCATAATTTTACAAGAAACAGCGATATAAATATTCCAGTAAATTTGAGTGGTAATTTTAATAAACACTTTACATTAGATGGATTAGAAATATTTGTGACAATTTCTATGAGCGGTAATTTTAATTCATATATTACTTTTAACGGCGCAAGCATAGACACACCTATTTCATTGAATGGTAATAATGATATTGCATTAGAGCCTCCATCCATACCGTAAACAAAAGTTTTCAAGCTAGCAAAAGATAAAAAATATTTAATTTAAGGTAAAAATATGATAATCAATTTTCAATTGGAGTAAATAATGTTACCAGATAATACAGTAACTAGAACTACAAATATAAATGCTTTTCTACCACCCAATGATGAACAATACTATCCATTAAAGCAAATTGTATTAGGTGGCAAAGCTATTAATGATATCTCACTTGGATTAGAGTATCAAAAATATTCAGTCTATTATGTTAAGGATACTATTCGAGTAAGTAATGCATCTGGGTTAATTGTGTTTTCACTATTAATGCCAAATGTTACCACAGTGTCATTAGCTTTTGATAGTAGTATGAGAGTGATATTAGCATGGACAACTTTAGTTAATGCTGGTATACATTATTATAATACAAATACAAACGAATATGTTACAAATATTTTTTCAAATATAACTAGTTGTAGAGTCTCTTTAGATTGTAATAAATCTTTCTACTCTGGATTAGAAGATGTTATATTTGCATATACTTTAAATAATAAATTATATTTTAGACAACAAAGAGATAACTATAGCGTTGAAATGTTACTAGGTGATAGTGGGGACAATTTATTAATAACTTTAGGTTTAGATGTAGAAAATAGATTACAGTTTAGATTAGCATCACCTAGTGATTTAATTGGTGAAGTTAAAGTTATAAATGTGCCATTTAGTTTAGGTCGATTTATTAATCTTAGAACAACTGAAGATGGTACAATAAGAACACTGGAAAATGGCATACCTAGAGAACTTAATGTTGGTTTCAAAACTATTGATTTCAGAACAACTGAAAACGGCATAATAAGGACATTAGAAAATGGTATACCTAGAGAACTTAATAGCGGTTTCAGAGTAACTGAAAACGGCATAATAAGGACATTAGAAAATGGTATACCTAGAGAAATTAATTAACTTTTAAAGGAAAATAAATGGCAATCAAATTTCATAAAAATATTAGATCGTTAGTAATGAATAGAGGAATATTAGCAGCAGGATATGATCTACCTACTGCTATTAGTATATACTCCGGTGCTCATCCATCAGCAATCGATATTGTAAATAACTGGGTAAATTACAATGCCACAAAAACAAATTTTCTAGCACATTACACTGGTGCGGTTTGGGCATATGCAACATCAGCTAGCGCTGATTTTTGTAGTATTGTAACAATGCCAGATCCAGTAATTCCAGTAAATCCAGGTACTGGTGAATGGTGTATACTTTGGACAACAAATCCAACATTAGCTGATATGGCATTAGAAACAATGCCAGCAGATCAATTTTTAGTTTGTAGTGTGACAACTTTAGTAACTGCAGGCGTAATTAGATTTAATCCAGATACAGTCTTTGTATCCGGTGAGTTAAAAGAAATTACAGATGGCATGGTGTCGATTACATCAACTTAATTAATTAGGATTAATAATGTCAAAAATAGAAATGTCACCAGCATTTGTTGTACCGTATGCACAAAGAATAGCTGGTAAAAATACTAGTGTAACCGTAGTCGGTACACCTGGACCAAGTTTTTATGGTTTATTAAACGCTGATAACAACTTAACACCTATTGAAAAAAATGCTACTGGTTTTATTTACATTATGAAAGGTGTACCGCCTACAGATTTTTCTACATTAGTAGATAATACGTCATACGAAAATAACGTATTAATAAAATTCTCATCAAACGATAATGATTTTTTATTCACCGTAGACACTGCTAACCCAATTGTATATAAGACTAGATACATACCTGCTATGGCTACTGGTACGGCTACTTGGTTTAGGTGGGTAGTAAAAAATAGTAGTACTAATGAATTATATCAGCAAATTATAGGAGATGTTAATACTATTGGATCAGGCGCAGATTTAGAAATACCATGCATTGATGTAGTAAAAGATGTACCGCATCGAATCATTAATCTAAGACTCAATTTCCCTACAGTCTGGACATATTAAAGGAAACTATATATGGAAAGTGTCGTAAGATCGATCCTAGGATCGCTACTTCAGTCAAATATGCTATTAGGTATACCTCATGACCTAAAAGCAAATACTACATTAAATGAAAAATTTTCTATACAAGCCGGTATAGCATTACCACCAAATGAATATCCAAGAGTAAAATACTTTTGCATTGGTAATGGTGGACATCAAATGACAGTGGGTGCTGATAGTATTCCGCTTACTAAGATAAATCAGCATAAAGCTACAGATGCTGCATTATTCAAACATCTACCATTTGTACTTAGACCACTTACAAATGATCTTACAGCAGCACAGAGAATTAACTATGCACTTAGGAAAGAAGTAGTATTTGGGTCTACTAACTACATAGCTTATTATTTAAAAAGAATAAATATGTCCACAGTAGTATCTGAATTAAATTATAAAGCTGTTAACAATGGAGTAGTTACAACTACCCCGTATTCACCGGCACCTAGTTGTTTAGAACCCGTACCTGTAGTAATTAGCAATACAGGTGTAAACGTATTAGCCGGTGATTATATTACTACTGAGGCCATCGTAAATGTTTCTTTTACAGCTGAAGATATCGTAGAGCTATTAAATGTAGCTACAGTAATGTTTTCAGATGAAAACTATGCAATCATATCTGAAATTGGATTATGTTCAGGTGCTGATAAAACAATTAGCGTAACACAGACAAATGGTGGTAATTTTAATTTCGACGAAGCTATTGGTGTACAGGTAATTTCATTCATTAGCGCAATGCATGTAGCCAAATACACTTCCGCTGGTTTAGATAAAACACTTTCAGTTGGTTGCAATGAGCCAATATTGAATATTATTTAACGTGCATCTTCGATTAGAAATTACTCTAAAAAAAAGTAATTTCTAATCATGATATGCAAAATAGATTGTTCTATTAATATATTTTTTTTCTTCAAATTAATAAAAGGTTTTTAATAATGGCAAATATATAC
>Ga0316610_1000117_pt1 | contig 22080 bp, 17 predicted proteins | sample MIS2017111B_MG_FD_207677 | JGI IMG/M metagenome (GOLD analysis project Ga0316610, IMG submission 207677) | Microbial mat bacterial communities from Middle Island sinkhole, Lake Huron, Michigan, United States - MIS.2017.111B | ecosystem: Environmental > Aquatic > Freshwater > Lake > Sediment... | reverse complement strand
CAGGCATCAAGCACTGCATCTGAAATTTGGTCGCAAACTTTGTCGGGATGACCGCTGGTCACCGATTCCGAGGTGAAAATAGAAGACATAAAGAAAAAACATTTCGAAAACACCGATGTCGTGTATACAGCGAACAGCTGAAAAAAGACAGTGTATGTAATGTGTATTTGTACAAGTAGAAAAAAGAGCTTGTTTTGTCAAGGAAGGGTGTCTGATATTCTATTTCTTTTAAGAAATTCCCCTCTTGAGGGGTGGCAACCGTAGGTTGGCGGGGTGTTTTTACGATTGTGAGTTAAATCGATTATAGACTACATCCGATTACTTATGAATTGGGAAGGCAAGCCATTCCCCTACTACTCTCCGCCTTGTAAGAACTCTAAATGACCGTTGTAAAACTGAGTTATTCCTGAAATTTTGAATTTTAGCTGCACCATTCTATCAATTCCAAATCCAAATGCTAAGCCCTGCCATTCGTTTGGATCAAGCCCCATGTTGGTAATTACCGTTGGGTGAACAAGCCCAGCACCAAGCACCTCTATCCATTCTTGTCCGTACAATTTACTAGAAGCGTCGTGCTGAAATGGGTTGGAAATATCAACCTCAACCCCAGGATTTACAAAGGGGAAATAACTTGGACGCATTCGCACGGTAATGGCTGTTTTGTACAATTTAGTAAATACCTGCTCTAAGAGCGTAGCTAAATGAGCCAAAGAGATATTTTTATCAACCACTAATCCCTCCATTTGGTGAAAGTTAATGTCGTGGGTTGCGTCCATATCTTCGTTTCGATACACGGTTCCAGGGCAAATAATACGAAATGGCGGTTTATGAGTAGAACCATAGCGAATTTGTACACCTGAGGTTTGGGTTCTCATTACCAATTTTTCTCCATTCTCATCAACATTTTTTAAGAAGAACGTATCTTGCATTTGGCGGGCAGGGTGGTAGTCTGGCGTATTTAATGCGGTGAAATTAAACCACTGATTTTCAACCAAAGGCCCGTCGGCAACATCAAAACCAAAATCAGAAAAAATGCTTACTAATTCTTTCGTAATTTGAGTAATTGGATGCAGATTTCCTTGCTGAACTTTTTTGTAGTTTGAAGAAGAAAATGTAGGATCGTATGGTAAGAAATTATCTTTTTCCTGTTCCTGCTGAATACGTTGAATTTGTTCGTCACACACTTTTCGAATTTCTTGCTGCAGCTCATTCATTTTTTTCCCAAAAAGCTTCTTTTCTTCAGAAGTTGCCGTTGCAAGTTGTTTTTTTATTTCCGCAATTTCGCCTGAATTATTCAGTTCGTCTCGTAATTTTAAGCACTCGTTTACTGTTGAACAAGCAGCGAAAAGGTTGTGGGTATTTGACATAGAATGATGGTTCATTTGTTGATACAATCACTGGTTAGACTCAGTAATAAACCTAAATCTGTCAAGCGTTGCATATTTTTAGTTTGTAAAGTATACTCATCAATATGACTGAAAAAAATAACAAAAAAATGCGAAAAACACATTCTTTAAAATCAGCCCATTTAAAAAAACAAAAACATAATATTCAAATTATGCCTCAGCAGGAAAATCACCAATACTTACGTAAACAACTTCTTTTACAATCTCACCATGCTCTATTCTTAGCATCAGTAGCTGGTATTATTGTTGGAGGAGTTCTGGCTATTAACGTTCTCGTATCACAAACACCTGAACCAGCCTCGGCCTCAAATCCTTCTGAAATTGGCACTATTATGCCACCAGCGGTAACCGTTCCCGATGGATACTTCTCTTCAGCGTCTTCTACGGAAATACAAAATCAGGCTGAAAGTTCTTCTTCATCTCAGCAAGTTCAGGTTATTATGCCACCAGCCGTAACAGTTCCTGATAATTATTTGTCTCCAGCTCAGCCAACAACAACTCAAGAATCGGAGCCTACTAATACTGTTCCAGTTAGAAACACACAAACACCAAGTGCTGAACGTCAATCAAGTTCGTCTTCTTCATCTAAACCAACTCAGGCTGAAATTATTGAGCAAAAAAACAAAGAACAAGCCACTAAAAATGCTATTAACGCACAGAAAGTTGCTGACCTTGTTGAACTTATTCGCAAAATTAAGGTGTTGAAATAAGGTGTTTTATAATCAAGCAGCATTAAGATTCTGAAATACATTCAGGATGACAGTGTGTAAAAGATGCCAGTATCTATAAGATTACTTATTGCTTAACAATATAGCAATTTTTGTCATTTTTGGTTGTTGACAAAGCTTGCGATTCTTATCACAACCGAATTATGGCTCGGCTTTTTGGTGTTAAACTTCCTCAAATTACTCGGTACGAATTGCGTTCTCGTCTTCATTCAATCGAAAAAAATACGAAGAATGTGTTGTATTGGCAGTATAGCGAGTTTTTGTTGCGAGCAAATCGAAACCCCTGGTATAAAGAGGTATTAAATCGAGCAAGTTTTTTGGCTATCGATGGAAAAGGGCTTCATTGGGCGATGTTCAAAACCATGAAAACTGATTTTTTACCATGGCTATACGGATCTAAAATATCACGTTTCTGGGTTATTTTTCGCTTGCCATTGTTCATCATCATGTTTGTGTTGCAGCTTGTGTGGAACTTTTTGAATGGACTTTTTTTGATGCTCAGTAAGTTTAATTTTTCCCAGCGAACGCAGAATCAAGTTATTTTAGGGCGGGAATTTGTGTATGAAATGCTGAAAATTGCTGAAGAAAAAAAGTGGAAAACTCTCATCATCGGTGGTTCAAATCAAGGCAGTGAGGTAACAAAAAATTTGCTAAATCACCTCTTCCCCGATCTTCAGCTGGAATTATGGACACGACCGTCAAACTCTCCTCTGATGCGTGATAATATGAGCAAAAACTCTCAATTACCTCTTCACCAGCTTGCTCTTCCTGGCACTGTTGCTCAATCAGAAATAACTTCACATCAACCTCATCAAAAAAAACAAAAATCTGGAGTAATTAGCAACGTTCTTTCTTCATTTTTCTCGTTTTTCTGGCCCGAAAAGCCAATTCTTACTTCTGAAAATTTGTTTGAATCCTTTCCTGATCTTCTCGATGCTCAGCAAACTGTGCAAACACTTCAGCCCGATTTAGTGTTGGTTTGTATTGGTGGTGCAAGTGGAAAACAGGAATTTTTTATTGACGCCTTGTATCAAAATCCTCACATTTCTTTTACCCTCGCAACGGGGTTAGGAGCTGCAATGGATCATCTTGGAGCTGGGGCAAAGCAGAAAGAAGCACCAAAGTGGATGCAAGCAGTTGGGCTTGAATGGCTGTTTCGTTTTATTACGCAACCCTATAGAATACGCCGTATTTTGGACTCAATTGTAACGCTTTGGTTATGGACAACCGTTGAGGAGTTTAGCAAATCTTGTAGTGTATTAAGGCAAACGGTAGTAAATATGATTTATCGCGATGATGCTGTAATGGGTAGGCAATTTTTATTGGTGAAGCGAAGAAATGTATTGCCTGGTGATACGGGTTATACATTTGTACAGGGTGAAATTGAAAAGCAGGAATCGGTACTTGACGCTGGACTGCGTGAAATTGAAGAGGAAGTTAGCTTCAATAAAAAAGATTTTGAAGTGTTAAGCTCGGGAAATCCTGGAAGTTTGGAGCAATATACAACTTCTTTTTGGCGATTTTTGGCTTTTAAAGCAGAAACAAATGCCACTCAACATTATCTTAACTTGTTGAAATATACAGGAAGTGAAGAACCAGAAGTAAATTGGGAGCACTTCTCGGCACAGTGGAGCAGCGAAGAAGAAATGATGAAATTATTAAGTGCGGAAAAGAAAGAAGACGCCAGAATTTTTTTGAAGATACTATCGCAAAAATAAACCTAAATTACATGTTAATCAACGTATTTTTGAATTATCTTTAAGCTTGACGTTTGCCTAAAAAACCATCATACTGAATTATATATATGAATATTGAAGAATTACAGCACCTTATTGGATACAATTTTCACGATCCACGGCTGCTTAAAATTGCCATTACTCACCGTTCTTACATGAGCGAAAAAGATCGCGATCCTGAAATTACCGAACACAACGAGCGATTAGAGTTTTTAGGCGATGCGGTGTTGGAATTGGTGGTAACTGACTTTTTATTCAATAACTATCCAAAGGAATCGGAAGGAATGCTTACCGCACTACGAGCTGCGTTAGTAAACTATCGTACCACTGGTGAGGCTGGTCAACGATTAGGGCTAGAAGAGCGAATGAATTTAAGTCATGGAGAACGTTCTGAACTTGGGAAAGCTCGCCTGAGTATTGTGGCTGATGCGGTGGAGGCAATTATTGGCGGAATATATTTAGACGGTGGAATTGAACCCTGTAAAATTTTTATTAAAAACGTAATTCTTATTTATCTTTCCGATATTGTAGAAAGTAAATCGTACCGTGATTCAAAAACAGAATTGCAGGAATTATCACAAAAAGAATACAAAATTACTCCACATTATAAAGTGCTTTTTTCAGAAGGAAAAGATCATGAAAAAATGTTCCACGTAGGTGTTTGGCTGGATAAAGAAATGGTGGCAGAAGGTGAGGGAAGAAGCAAGCAAAAAGCTGAGGTAGAAGCAGCTCAACGAGGTGTAGTAATTCTTCTTGAAAGGTTGAAGAAGTAGGATGGTGAATTATTGAATTAACTAGGCTCAATCGATCATCGATCAAATTAGATCATACCATTAGATCCTGAAATAAATTCAAGGATGACGATGGTGATTTTTTTTGCATAATAACTTACTCAATATGTCCCAGGTCTTTTGCTAGTTGTTGAGCTTGTTTCAGTAATTGAGCAGTTTGATCTAGTCCTTCCTGCCAAACATCACTTTTTGTTGCGTCAATTCCAAGGGCATCTTGAAGAATGTGCAGTGGTGATTTACTCATTCCCGATGAATAAAATTGCTTGATATGTTCAATAAATTGCAGATTTTCTTTCAAACGTTTTTGCATGCTTTTCGAAATAAGCAACCCAGCAGCATATGAATACACATAAAACATGTATCGAATATGTTGCACATAAATCCACCAGTTTTCCGATCCTTCAGATTGTTCAACTGCCTCCCCCGTGTAGTTTGCCATATGTTTCTGAAATAAACTACCAATTTCAGTGCGCGACAAATAGCCTTTTTTTCTGAATTCAGCGTGAAGTTCTAACTCAAATTCATACAAGCTTGTTTGCCGAAAAATAGTTGAAACATCGGTGTTTATTTTACTCATTAATATCGAAAGCTTTTCTTCTTTATCGGTAGTGTGGGCAAGAATATCCTCCGAAACAAAATCTTCCATAAACGTACTCGGGCTTTCTAAGGTAAGATAGCTTGTTTCCCATGTTAAGGCATTACTTGTTTTCTTCATCATTTCGTAATTACAAGCATGGCCCATTTCATGAGCAAAGGTTTGAACATCTTGAAGCGAACCTGTAAAATTCAAAAGAATAAAGATTGGGTTTGTAATTCCCCCATCAGCTGTCATAAAAGCACCTCCACGCTTTCCTTTTGCTGGATATGCGTCAATTCTCCCTTGTTCTAAATAAGTGTTGAAAATGGCTAAAAATTCATTGCCAAGTTTGCTAAAAACCCTTCGCAGTATTACCACAGCTTCTTCAAATGTATAGGTTTTTGAGATACTTCCATAACTTACGTTTCTTTCATGGTACGCTAGTTTTTGTTTACCCAATAATTTTGCTTTCAGTACATAGTAATCTCTGGAAATAGAGATATTTTTTTGCAAGGTATTTAATAAGGTATCTACAATCTTTTCGTTAATATCATCGCTAAAGAGGCGGGCTGAATCGGCTCGGGCAAATCCTCGCAGCTCATCTGTTATTTTTTTATGCTGTAAAAGAGCATTCAGTTCATGCTCAGCAACATCACTATGTTTGAGAATTATCTGGTTAAATTGTTTAGCTGCTTCATCTCGAGTTGTCTCACTTTTGCCGTAAGTTTTTGCAAGTATCTCTTCAAAAGTTAGTAATTTATTATCAACAAAAGCCTCTTCTTTACTTAAAAGTTGAGCCACCATTCCGCTCCATTTTTCGGTGTGAAAAGCAAATGAGCTTACTATTTTTTCTTCCTTTTCTGAAAGTAAATGTTTTTTTTGAGCAAAAATTCGCTCTAAAAAGTGTTTAAAATGAGCTAATTCAGACGATGTTAGAAACCTTTGTTGAGCCTCTTTTGATATGTTACTTATTCGTAATTCTACGAATTGCATTTGATTTGCAATCCGAGTACTTTGTTCATTAATTTGGTTTTGTTTCGCCTTAAGTTCTGAATCAAGTAAATTCTGGCTGGTGCGAAGGAAAAAATAATAGCCAACTTTTCCATACAGACCTCCATCAGCTTTCCAACTTTCGTAATCGGTTAGTATCTGTGCCAAACTTGTAGCATTTTCAAGCCAATCAGTTCGATGTTCCCATTTTGCAACAAAATCGTTCGCTTGTTTTTGAAGTTTTTGCTTTTCAAGCTCAATAGCTGGGTCGTTATCGCTTGTAAATAAATCGTTTAAATTCCAGGTTGTTTGCATATGTTTATATATAGAACGGTCTTTTATTCGCACTCTTTTGTTAAGATTTTTGAATGATGAAAATATCCTTGATAGCTCGTAATAAATAATCAAATGGGTATAAATGTTTTAAGGATAAAGGTTCAATGATAAATCAAGGATAATTTTTAAAGGAATAAAGGATAAAAAACTCACTTATCAATAAAAAAATGGAGGGTGGGGACCCTCCCCTACGGAATAATCGATTAACAAGTTCATAATCTGTTTTTAGATCCTGAAATAAATTCAAGGATGACAACCCCCATTTATCATTTTTTTACATCATTCCCATTCCTCCTGGCATTCCGCCTATTCCAGCAGGTGCTTCATCGGCTTTTTTTGGCTCCTCGGCAATAACAACCTCGGTAGTAACAATAGAACCAGCAACAGAAGAAGCGTTACTAATAGCTTGTTTTAACACCAACACTGGGTCAATAATTCCGCTACTTATCATGTCTTCTTTCATTTCCATGGTTTTGAAATCGTACCCAGCCTGAGCAGATTCTTCAATTTGATTCACCAAAATGGAAATATCGTACACACCGCTATTTTTTGCCATTGCGCGGAATGGTGCAATTAAGGCTTTGCGGAACATGTTTATTCCAATTTGCTCTTCAGCAACAATACTTGTTAACACATCCAACTTTTTTGCAAGACGAACAAGTGTTGAAGCACCGCCCGCTACCACACCTTCAGCAACGGCAGCTTTTGTAGCATTCAAGGCATCTTCAACCAAATACTTCATTTCTTTCATTTCAACTTCAGTGGCAGCACCAACTTTAATAATTCCAACTCCACCAACTAATTTTGCCAATCGCTCTTGCAATTTTTCCTTGTCGTAATCAGACGTTGTTGTTTCAATAGCTTGTTTCAACAGCTCGGCTCGTTTATCAATCACAGCTTTATCACCTTTTCCACCAACAATGGTTGTGGTATCTTTGGTTGAAATTACTTTGTCGGCAACACCTAAATCGTCAATAGTTACTGCTTTTAACTGCATTCCTAAATCGCTAGAAATGTTGGTTGCCCCAGTAAGAATGGCGATATCTTCAAGCATTGCTTTTCGTCTATCACCAAAGGCAGGAGCTTGAATAGCAAAAATGTTGAAAATTCCACGAATCTTGTTCAGTACAAAATTAGCCAACGCATCGCCATCAATATCATCAGCAATAATTACCAACTCTTTTTTGCCCTGACCTGCAAGCTGCTCAATAACAGGCAGCACATCTTGAATAGTAGAAACTTTGTGATCAGTTATTAAAATATATGGTCGTTCCGCAACCGCTTCCATACGCTGGGCATCGGTAACAAAATACGGTGATTTATACCCTTTATCAAACTGCATACCTTCAGTCAATTCCACTTCAGTTTTATTTGAATCACCAGTTTGAACCGTAACTACACCATCTTTTCCAACTTTCGTAATAATTTTTGCAATCATGCTACCAACTTCACTGCTTCTGCTAGAAATAGTAGCAACTTGTGCCATTTCTTCCTCGGTTGAGATTTGTTTTGCCATGGTTGCCAGCATATCAAGTGCAGCTTCAGTAGCTTTTTGCATTCCAGCACGAACTTTTACAGGGTCAGATCCACTTTCTACTACTCGAATTCCTTCGTTTACTAACGCACCTGAAAGAATAGTAGTTACACTTGTTCCATCACCAGCAATTTCGTTTGTTTTGTTTGCAGCTTGTTGAATAAGAGAAACTCCCATTTGCTCAACACCTTCAAGCTCAATAGCTTTAGCAATAGTAACTCCATCGTTAGAAATATCAGGAGCTCCATACGATTTGTCGATAACACTCGTTCGTCCAGCTGGCCCATATGAGGTTTGCACAGCGTTTACTACGGTAGAAATACCAGTTTGAAGAGCTTTTCTAGCTTCACTTCCGAAAAGAACAATTTTTTTAGACATATAAGTTGAATGATAAATTATTATTGATAATTGATAAAGGATGAGGGTTGAATAAACTATGATGACTGAAATTCCCCTCTTGAGGGGTGCCTCGTAGAGGCGGGGTGGATTTGCTGAGATTAATGTATTCAATTATTCCTCGGGAGGTCTGAAATAAATTCAGGATGACAGTAGGCAGTAGGGAACATCAGGATGACACTACTTTAAACCAGTATGACAATAACTACTCCACAACGGCAATAATATCCGGCCCTTTTAGAATTTTGTACACAATGGTTGAATCTTTGTCATCAGCCACCTCTTCGCCTCCGTATTTGCCAAAAAGAATAATTTGACCAACCGAAAGACCAAGATTTGAGATATTTTCTTCAGTTCCAAGCCCAGTTCCAATGGCAATAATTTCACCACGAGCCTGTTCATTTTTGTCTTCAGTGGAAATAATAATACCACTTGCACTTGTTTTTGCTTGTTTTACTAATCGCACCACAACGCGATTTCCAATAGGTTTTAAAGTCATAATCGTGATTGTATACAACAAATAAAAATAAATAAAATTAGCAACATTCATGGTTGCCTGCTAATAAAAAACATTTTTTTACGGCTTGTCAAGCTGTCTATTTTACCATTAAAATACCTATTAACTTTTAACAAAATACATAACTGCAAAGTCTTTTGATACCCACAGTCCATCGCTTCCTTTTTCGTACCTAACACATGTTTGAACAGCTAATATATCTTTACCATAATGAGAACTTTCTTTATTAAATGGGTTGTCATAAAGATTCGACACTCCTGATTCTTTATTAAAATTTTGTATTTTAACAAGCTCGTAGTTGTTTTTTCTTCCATGCTCATCAAGCAGAATTGCTTTAGATCCAATAACATTTTTTTGCGTTTCTACTATTTCTGTTTTAAATTTATTTCCAGCCGTTCCTTTAACCCCGCTATGTACCACAGCATATTGAAAATTTGGAGAAGAATTTGGTAAAAATGCACCTATTTTACCTGTTTTACTGTCTACTTTATCAAGATCTCTTTCTCCAATATCATCATAGATGGCAGGGTTCACCGAAGATTGCATTTCACCAGTGCTGGCATTATACGTGTAATTACCTTCAAAGCCAGATGACATAGTTGGTAGCTCTAATATTTTATTTCCATTTTTATCGATTACCACCATTAAATTTCTTTTTTCATGTTCCGTTCTAGGAAAAACATTTTTATCTTCCAAAGTTTGTGGAATAGGTGTAACCGTTACTAGCTCAGTTGATTCATAACTTTTACTTTCTTTTATTTGTTGTTTTATATTTTTAAGTCTTTCTTGATTTTGTTGTGAATCAAAGTTTATAGTTTTATTTATATCTATGCCTTTATCCTTTAAATAAGCTAAACTAAGTTGACCCTTTTTAAAAATTTCCTGCAATTGTCTGATGCTAGCATCTCTTTCAGCTAAACTGATTTGACCAGTTTCAGAACTTTTCTCTAATTTTTCGATATTATAATTTAATTCACCCAGGCTCATACCCATGTTCATGCCATTGTACTCCAACACCTCATTCAGGAATTTATCTTTTGCGAGGGGTTCAATTTTTTCATCAATCTTTTTTTCTTCTTCCATGGCTAGTCGTTGTTTTTCAGCTTCAGTGGCATCTTGAATAGCCTTTTGTTCAGGCGTTAATTCAACTTTTTGCTCCTCAGCGAGTTTTTGTTGACTTACCTCAGCATCTACTACTGGCGGCTGTTTTTTAAACACATGTTCATATAAATTTTTATATGCATCAGTTGGACCTGCCACTTTTCCTTGGGTAGCTGAAGATATAACACCCCAAATTGTAATAGCCAGTAGACCAAACGCAACTGTATTTTTGAATAGCTCCTTTCCTTTCCAACTTTCAGCCATATAATAATCTTTTTAATAAATAATTATCCATTTTGTTTACCACTTAAGTATACCATATTTTCCAGCTTTTGTAAAACAGCATCTGTTTTGTATTAATCCACATTATTTTGCTATGTAATAGCCCATTTTTTAATGATTGCTACCAAATAAAATAACCTTGACAAAATAAGCCGTACCGTTTTTAATGCACAATATTCAACCATGCTAACCCTTGCATTCTATGAAACTTCCTATTCAATTTAATGTGCTGAAAAAACCTTCACAGCAGCAACCAATATCAACAGTTCTTACCGATTCAACCGATTTAAACGAAAAAGTTACTCAGAATATTCTGAATAAAAACACTTCAAATCAATCTTCAGGTGCTCGACATTCATCTTTTTTTGGTCTTAATGTAGATATTTTATTGGGTGGAATTGCTATTGGCTGTATTCTTGGAGTGTGTGTGTTTTGGTTTCAAGGCGTTCAGCCAAGTTTGCTTACTGGTTTTACGAACAAAGCTGTTGAACAGGCCGATAAACTAGCTATAAGAAACACCGATCAGGTGAACAGCGTTATTCAAGTTTATAACACTATTTCTCAACATACTGCCTACAATAGTCTTGCTTTATGTAACCAAGACCAACTGTATACTCAAAAAACGAGCGATCTTGCTCTTATCGATTCGAAGGAAACTGCACTACTGCCTGCAAATAGTTTAAGTAAAATAAGTGCCTTCAATGGCTTTTATATAAACTCAGTTAAAACTTCTTACCAGCCTATTTATACCAGTTATACAGAAAAAAACCAAGCTTATAAGAAAAATATTGTAGAAAGTAGGGCGTATCCATTTTACTTGGAATATCGAAATCAGTGGATTGAAACTTGTGCTGCAATTAATCAATCACAAGGAAATACCGATCAAATAAAACAATCATGCACTACATTACGAACAAAAACTGAGGAATATAAGAACAATACAAATATTATTAAGCCATCCATTTGGGAACAATCGCTTCCCTTGGTTGATAAAGGGCTTGCCGTTTGTGCTGTTGCAGAGCAGTCAAATTCTTCTTCACTTCCAGGTTTTGGTCGATGGCAGCTTGACTGGGTTTCAGCGTACGATTTATTAATGTCGGTACAGCCAGATTTTACTTCAGAGTCAGAGAAGTTTAAAACTGATGCTGCTAATTTTTCAGCCTCAGTTCAAGCATTTCGTGAATCAACACTTTCTACTTACAATAGTAAAAAAGGAGTGAACGCTTGGTACTTTATGAATTTTGAATGGTAGACTGGTTAGAATAGATCAATAACAACCCTCTTTTAACATGCAGAAAGATTTCAAAAAATTTGCTCAGCAAAAGTCTGAAAAAAAGCCCATTTTTTCCTTCAAGAATTGGTGGTCTAACGTTTTTACATCCACACTTGCAGTAAATTCAATAAAAACATACAAATCAACTTCTTCTAAAAAATTTGCATCAGCCACCCAACCCCGTGTAACTCTTACAAAAAATGATACAAAAAATGGTTCAACCGAATCAAAAAATAATGTATTTTCACCTTTGTTATCACTTGTTCTTGTTGTTTTTGCAATTCCTCTCCAGTTGCTTTCCTTTTTATTCAAAACTATTTTTCAACCATTTAAACTATTTACTCGAAGCCGCGATATTGTTATTAAAACTTTCTCGTCGATTATTTTTCTTGCTCTTTTTCTTCAATTTCTTAACATTCAAGTACTGAATCAATCTAATAATTTCTCTGGTTCTTCAAGTAATTTAAACCTTATTTTTTCTCAACGTGGTCAAATTTTTGTACAAGACATTAGTTTTTCCAAAAAAAACCGACCTCTTACATCTTCACTTTATTCAAGTAAAATTACCTTTAATCCAGCTACACTCAATAGCATGATAAAAAATGGCACAATTACTGAAACTAAGGCTATAAAAGCTGTTTCAACCATGTTTAATTTACCCGAAAAAGATGTGGAAACTATTATACAACGAGAACTTGGTCGCAGTGAAATTCGTCAATATTCTGTGTTGTATGAAAATTTGAATTCAAGCCAAACACAAACCTTGAAATCTCTTCTTTTAAAGGGTGAATTTGAAACAAAAGAGTTTGGTAAGCAAAATTTTGTAAACTGGATTAACGTTGAAGATACCGAGGTTCGTACCTACCCAGAGAATACCTTTTTATCTCCAAGCGTTGGTTATATGCGTGAAAAACCTGCACCTGCAAAGGAGGTTGAAGCTGTTCCAAGCTGCCAAGGTATGATTAATAAAAACAAAGAAAGAGGTACCGACTATATACAATACAAGCTTCCTTCTGGCGGACTTGAGGAGCGATTTTGTTCTGAATTAGCAGGAGTAAATGGAAGAGAGCTTTCAAATGCAGAAATAACAGATGCAAATCAATCGTTAAAAGTAGTAGACGGTGCGAACATTTATTTAACAATCGACTATAATATTCAGCGAAAAGCAGAAGAAATTTTAGATCAGACCGTTAAAAATACAACCAACGAGAGAGGTGCTCCAAAAGACGGTTCTATTATTGTAGTTGAGGTGAATAACCCAACAGATCCAACAAAAAATGGTCGAGTGCTAGCAATGGCAAGTTATCCACGGTATGATCCAAACAAATATGCCGATGAATTCTCTAAAAACCCTGCGGCATTTCGTAACGCTTCAACAAGTATTGATTTTGAAATTGGTTCAGTAATGAAGCCAGTAACAGTTGCTACTGCTCTCGACAGTTATTTTAATGCAGTTGATGAAAATACTAAGTTAACTACCAAAAAAACCTGTCCTGGAACTGGGGAAAAAGCTCTTACCCTTGCTAATCAAGAGCCTGATTTGTACGATTTGCGTCTTTGCGTTTCGCCCTTCTGGACGTTTAACGACTACCCCAATGCTACGAAAGAATTTGCAAGTGTAGATGGTGAAATTACAAAAGTTTCAAATTTTACAAAAAGTTCATACGGGAATAATTTAACGTTATCAAACGTTATCCGCGACTCAATCAACACAGGTATTTCAGATATTATGGATAACCAGTCTCGAGTAAATATTAAAAATTACTTTTTAGATCGTTTTCAATTTGGAAAACCAACCCTTGCCGATTCCCCAGGTGATGCAGCTGGAAATATAGCACCATTTAATAATTTGATTGGTGCTCGAATTAGTAATACATTTTTTGGATTTGGACAGGGGTTTACAGCCTCACCAATGCAGGTAGTTCGCTCTTACATGCCGCTTTTGAATGGTGGAAAGATGATTCAGCCGTATTTAGTTGATCGCATTGAGTATGCTGATCGTACGGTAGATGATGGAACAGATCCAAATTCTAGAATATATCGTGGTCAGCCTGAGCAAATTATTCGCAAAGAATCGGCGGATTTAGTAAAAGGATATATGATTGACACCTCATCACAAGGGTTTAGAGGAAATGGTAGATCAATTGATTTAAATGGATACAGTAATGGTTCAAAAACAGGTACTGCTCAAATTGATGAAACGGTTGAGGTTAAAGATGCAAATGGGAATGTAATTTTGAATGAAAATGGCAAGCCAAAAACCGAGCGACGCAACTACGATTATAGCTCGGCTTTAGGTCTTACCAATCACACGTGGGCTGGTTTTGCTCCTGCTGAAAATCCACGAGTATTTGTGTTTATAAAAATTAGTAAACCACTTCCTGGAAACACCACAATTAGCTCACTGAGCACACTCAAGCAACCTTATATTGATATGTTGCAGTACAGTTTAGAATACCTTGGGGTGCAAAAAGATAAATAACAGATTAACCATGAATACTGAGCCGATCAAATTCTGATTATCCTGGTGATCCCCCGTATAATCGTAACACATCAGCTAATAAGCCGCTATCTACACCAGGATTTAATTGAAACCCTAGTTTCTTTGCAGTTGCCTTTCTTTTTTCCAAATACGTGGCAGGACGAATATTACCGCTCAGTGTAAGTCTTCCAGCAAATAACATTTTTTGAGCAGCTTTTTGAACTTTTTTCTTATCAGTACCACTGCTATCCACCGCATTCTCGCCAACTTCAATACTTGGAACCAAATCACCTTCAAATTCAGAGGAGGAATTAAGCTGTTGATCGAATCGATTTTTTGATGATCCACTCTTTTTTGTTGTCAGTAAAAGCTCAACCTGTTTATTGAATAACGAGCTTAAAACTGCCAGGAGCACTGCAATATCTAAGCTATCGTCATAACTATTTTTGGGAAGACCAACTAGCTGAATATACACATCATGCGGGCGAAAATTTAATCGTAAATATTTTTCAGCAATGGCCAAAATAGTATTCAATTTTGAAACAGGCATGCCAATAGCTTCACGTCTGCCATAGTTATTTGGCGAATTTTGAATAGAAACCAACGCCTGAATTTCAACCACCAGCGGCAAATCTTTATCCAACGCAAGGGAATAAACAACTCCAACACCAGTTTCTAAATTTTCCAGTAGTGCCAAACTTGGATCGGTTACAATTTCCAACCCAGTTTCTTCCATTTTCATCAGCAACATTGAATCTGTGGTGCCAAAGCGGTGTTTGCTAAAACTTAAGGTTCGATACAGTGAATTATCGCTTGTTTCCAACACAAGAACCGAGTCAACCAAATGTTCCAAGGTTTTTGGCCCCGCAATTTGTCCTTCTTTCGTTACATGTCCAATTAAAAAAATACTGATATTCAGTGATTTACTAATAGCTAAAAATTGACTCGCCAGCTTAGAAACTTGGGCAATACTACCAGGACTTGAGGGAATATAAGAAGAAAAAATAGTTTGAATAGAGTCAATAATAACAATGTGAGGTCTGCTTGATTCTATAATTTGTTCAATATGTTCATAATTATTCGATTGAAGCACTGAAATATGTTTGGGAATTCCTAGCCTTCGCGAACGCCGTGCCAGCTCAAAAACCGACTCTTCGGCAGTAATATACAGCATTTTAGCAGTTGCATTTTTTTGCGATAACGCTCGTAATAATTGTAATGAAAGGGTTGATTTTCCATTTCCAGGCTCACCAGCAAGCAAGGTTAAGCTGCCAGAAGTAAGTCCGCCTCCCCAAAATTTGTTCAGCAACTCAGTTGAAAATTCATACTTTTTTGATTCTTCTCGAGTATCTAAATTTTCTAACAGCGTACTTAATTCTTGTGGACGAGAGGTTTGACCCGATTCAGCCATAGTTGTTTTATGCTGAAACTGACTAGAGGCTGATGGGGTAGGGGCAACAACCTGTTCTTCAAAGGAATTCCAGCTATTACATTCAGGACACTTTCCCAGCCATTTAGCCGATTTATATCCACATTTATTACAAACGTATTCTTTTTTTGAGGCCATAAGGTTAGGTGTATCTATTTCAGAATAGAATTCGTCAAGAAATAGTATTTACTTCAGTTCTAATCTCAAATGTTTCACTTGTCAAACAATCTATCTTGTTTTTGACATTTTCCTGAAAATAAGGTTTAATAAGGTTATAATGAGTTGCTTTTATTTATGAATTTTAAGGAAGGAGGGGCACAAAAACCTGATAAAAAGTTAGAAGACTTAATTGCGTTTCTAAATTGGTTTGCCGATCAATCAGAAGAAAAAAAGTTGCAGAATATCTTATCTGATTCAGGAAAGCTAGGATGGATACAAAATTATTTTGTTAAAACCAGTGAGTTTGAAAATAATAAGTTATTAGATAAAAGTAAAAAATCCCCTGAGATATATAAAATTTTTTTAAACCAACTTATAACATTTTATCACCAGAACTGGAAGCAATTAGAAAAAGAAAGATTTATATTGAAAGATCCAAAAAATAGTTTATCTTCTGAAGAATCTTGCGAAGAAGAAACTTTTCATGAAAAATTTGAAAAACTTAAGCAAGCTAAAATAAAAAAAGGAGATAAATTTAATCTTAAATATTATCATTGGGCTATAATTTATGCGAAAAAACTTAAAACTAAATCTAATGCTTTCTACAAAAATTTTGTAACATTGTATTCAAAAGAATTAGCTGAAGAGTTTGGGAAATTTGTTAGTAGTAATACCACTAAAATAAGAACTATTAAAAATAAGAAAGAAGTAAAGAACAAAAAAATAAGACCCAGACGCCTCAACTCTACAATTAATCGAATAAATAACATTTACAATCACTTTTATCAGAAAAACAAAACCATCCAAGATTTAAAAGAATCTAATATGAGGCTATATAACTGGCTTTTATGTACATTTTCTAAAAAAGAATATAATTTGTTTTTACTCAAAAATAAGAATTACTTACCAGAAGATTTTTTTGAGCATTCAGTAAAAATAAAAAAAACTATTGAAGAATTTAGAACTAAAAAATTAAGAGAAGACTTTAAAGATTTAGCCTTTGATGAAAAATTTGATAATCTGAAAAAAACTCACATAGATCAACTGCCCCATTTTGATTTAAATAATAAAAAGTTTGTATGGGCTGTTAATTACGCAAACCAACTCATAAAAGACAAACAAAGTTATAACGACCTATCAAAATTTTACGGATGGGCTTATATCCACGAATTTTTGGAATTCATTGCTAAAAATACGAATGATAGCCATCAAAAGAATAATATAGAAGAATTTCTTAAATCGACGGAAGGTTTAGAAGATATTTTTTGAAGTGAAAATGGAAGTATTGTGCATTGACATGCTTTAAAATATATGGCATCCTTCAGGGTATATCATATAAAATATGTCTCAAACTCAAGCCACCTCAAATCCTCTTTTTGGAGCAGAAAAAACACAATACTCACTCGATAATCCTACCATTTTCTCTATCCGTTCAGGTCAACATTCGCCAGATATTTCATTTGAATCAACTTTTCCTGGTTTTGGTTTAGAAAAAGAACACTCAACTATTGTTACATTTGATTTTGATGAAACCATAGCACATACTGAACCACTTGTTTTAGCAGCTATTCAAAAAACTTTTTTACGACAACTTGCTGATAAAAAACTGTCTGATGGCGAAATCAACTCTTTTAAAGAAAAAGTGAAGGAAGTATTCGATAAAAATCCTGGGGGTGGTCTAGCTGATAAATACACAAATGTGTGTAAAGCTTTATCTAACCAATCGCCACTTTCCCCTTTGTTATGGGATGCAGCTCAAAATATTATGAAAATGGGAGTTTCTGAATTAACAGCTGAGCATGAAAAAAGCAATTTGGAAGCCATTCCAGAGCTCGTTGAATCGAAGGAAATTTATTTGAAAGAAGGTATGGTAGGCTTAATTGATGATCTAAAAGAGAAAGGATACTATATCATTATATGTACTAACAGAGCCACAGAAAGCTTACTATCAATTGCAAATGCATTGGAATTTCCTATTGACCAAGCGGTTACAACTCAACATTTTTGGAATGACGATATGGTAGTACAATTTGAAAAAAATATTCAACTACAAAATGCAGAGGGTGAATTGGAACAAATTAGTTTCATGAACTACACAAATAAGAAAACAGATTTTTTACCTAAATTGTTAAAAACAATGTATCCACGAGCAGCATTTAAGTATCATTTTGGTGATGCAGGAAATAAAATGGTAGAGGAAAAATTAAAGAAAGGTGAAGATAGTTTTTTTGCTGATAATCTTGGTGCTGAATTTGTATATGTAAACAACAAATTTGATGGCGAAAAATGGATGAACGAATTGAATAAAAGAGACGAAACAAAGAAAGAACAGAAATTCGGTAAGTTATTTTAAGCAATGGTTTATATGAAGCTTTATAGCCTGCAAAATTGTTTTGGTTCATTTGACAAAATTATTGATTCTGTTTCTAATAAGGCTATTTATTGATCGATTCATTTTTTATTCTATGCCTCAAGAAACCCAGCAGCTGATGAACGATATTCTTGCACCGCTCTTTGCAGCTCTTCAATTACCTTTTCAAATTGAGTATATCGATGAAGGACATCAGTGGCGGCTGAACATTCAGGTAGATTCAGAAAAAGAGGCTATTCTTATTGGAAATGGCCATGAAGTTCTTGATTCACTTCAACATTTTACTCGGGTTGCGTTGCATAAAAAATTACCTACCGATTTCACCCATTTTATTTTGGATGTAAATAATATTCGTTCTCGTCGTGAGCATGTTATAACAAGCGTTATTCCGCAAATTGCAAAAAAAGATGTTCAAAATGAGGGCCACACCATTATTCTTGTTGGTCTTTCAGGTTACGAACGCAGACTTATTCATCAAGATCTTGTTGAAGTTTCTAGTCTTGAAACAACCAGTGTTGGGCCACGTTTTAACCGAAAACTTATTATTCGACCAACTACCGATACAGGTTCAAGAGGTATTGATAATGCAAAAATTTACGAAATTGAAAAACTCATTGCCCAAGTTGGACAGTTATAAAGCTCATTTTTTCGTTTATTCTTGACAACATTGAAATTTTCCTCTTTATTACACAATATATGGCTGAGAAAAAAGTTAAAGTAACAGTAAAAATGCTTATACAAGCTGGTAAAGCAAACCCAGCACCACCAGTAGGATCAACCTTAGGTCCCCACGGTATCAACTTGATGCAGTTTTGTAAAGAGTTCAACGACATGACCTCTACAATGCAAGGAGCTGTTCCTGCGGTTGTAACTATTTTTGACGATCGTTCATTCGAATTTGTTCTTAAAGTAGCTCCTGTTGCTGAACTTATTAAACAAGCATTGAAAGTACAATCTGGTTCTGGAGATCCTCTTCGTAAGAAAATTGGAACACTTACTACAGCCCAAGTTCGCGAAATTGCTGAAAAGAAATTAGCCGATTTAAACGCTTTTGATGTTGAAGCAGCTATGAAAATGGTTGAAGGAACAGCAAGAAGTATGGGTGTTACGGTAAGCTAATACCTTAAAATTTAACGTTATAATCTACTTAAATTATTATTATGTCTGAAGTTAAAACAACAACATTTTCTTCTGAAGAAATTGAAGTATTCCAAAGTTACAAAACTTGGACCAACCTTCTTGCTATTTTTAGCTATATTACAGCTGGTTTACTTATTTTTATAACTCTTATATTCACTGTTCTTACCTTTGGTTTTGGATTACTTATTTTTGGTCCAACATATGGTCCTTTAATTTGGGTTAGTATTTGGAGTGGAAATAAATTGAAGAAATCATCTCAAAAGGCTGGTGAAATTACTACCGAAACAACACTTGAAGAATACAAAGAAAAATCGTTTGCTTTCATTTCTGAAATTAAAACATACTTTAAAATTCAAGGAATTGTTACTATTGTAAGTTTTGTATTAAGCCTTGTAGTTGTTATTTTTTATATCGCATTTTTTGGTTTAATTGCTTCATCGTTCTCAAGTGGAGATTTTCAACTTGAATCAGGAAACCGACCTTCCTCAATAACACAAGATTTACCTCCTTCACTCCGTTAATTTCTTCTTTCAAATATTATTATTTGATTTCTGTATTGATGGGAGATTTATTTTATAAAATCGTTAATTACCACATTTATGTCTAAAATTGTTAAACTTATTGGAAAATCTAAAAAATACTCGGCAAACGTTGCCAAAATTAAAGAAGCGTTAAAAAATTCTTCTTCATTATCAGCTTTAGAAGCTGCACAAGTGCTTTTCAATCTTGATCAGCCAAATTTCAAAAATGGTGCTTCAGTTGAACTTCACTTCCGCTTAGCTATTAATTCAACAAAGTCTGACCAATTGGTTCGTTCTTCAGTTGTGTTACCACATGGAACAGGAAAAGAAGTGAAAATTGCTGCTTTTGTTACCGATGAAAACGTTGAACTTGCAAAAAAACTTGGTGCATACAAAGCTGGAAACGATGATTTAATTGAAGAAATTAAAAAATCTGGAAAAGTTGATTTCGATGTTGCCATTGCTCAACCTGACTTAATGAAAAAATTACCTCAAATTGCTCGTATTTTAGGTGTTGCTGGTGTTATGCCGAACCCAAAAACAGGAACAGTTGGAGTAAACGTTGAAGACATGATTAAAACCATTTTAGCTGGTAAAATTGATTACAAAAATGACAAAACAGGAAATATCCATTTTGTTGTTGGAAAAATTAACAAATCATTCACTCCAGAAAAAATTGCAGAAAATGTTGAAGCAGCTATCGATTCAGTATTAAAAGCAAAACCTGAAGTAATTAAAAAGAAATACGTTTTGTCGGTTCATTTAACCACAACAATGTCTCCTTCTATTCAAATTACTCAGTAATAATTTAAGCTTATTAAATTCAAATTCCGTCCTTCCTGGGCGGTTTTTTTGTTATTATCCTGGTCTGAAGTGGTGTCATCCTGAATTTATTTCAGGATCTAAAAATATATGGTTAATCGTAGCGGAGAAATTTATTTATCCATTTTTACTAAATAAACCTTTCTTGACTATTTCCTCAAATAATCGTATGTGTTCGATACCGTATTGAATACTCATTTAATATCCATCTTATGTTTGCACGTTTTACCAGAAAACAAATTTTAACATGGGTCGGATTTACTCTTGCCGCAGTTATTCCCTTTTTGTACATCACTTCAGACTACTTTGCTTACGCTGGGTTTAGTTTATCTCTTATTGCTTTGGCAACGCTGTTATTTTATCAGAAACCAGAAAAAACACTGGAAACAAAGATTTGGTATACACTATCGCTTACTTTTGCCCTTATTTTTGTTGTACGTGTAAACAATCCGTTTATTTCCATTCTTAACTTTTTTGCTGAATTCTATTGTTTGTCTCTTCTTCTTTTACAAACAAAACCAGAGATAAAATACAAATTTTGGAATTTAGCGTTGGCTCCATTTTTAGCATTATTTCAGGCCTTTAGAGTAAATAGTGAATATTATCCGAATTTTCTAGCATCAATGTTGAGCGGTAAAAAAACAAAAAGTGAAATAGAACAAGACGTAAAAAAGTATTCAGAAAAAGAAAAATCTGCTAAGGTTGATATTGCTCAAATTGCTATTGGTGTAGGAATTACGTTATTTCTATTGCTTATTATTATACCACTTTTAGCTTCAGTGAACCCTTTTTTTGACAGATACGTTGATCAAGTAATGCATTTTTTCAACCCATATACATTTATTAGCAATGTATTGCGAACGGTGTTTGATATTTGGAATGTATTAAGATTTATACTGTTTTGTTTTTTAGTTATACTCATTCCTAAAAGTTTAAGTTATCTTGCTACTGGGCCTAGTGAAGAAGAATATAAAATTACAACATTTACTCATCACTTAGCTTTACTTATACCAAAAATTGTAATCAGTCTTACGTTATTTGTTTTTTTTATTTCACAAATTCAGCTGTATTTTTCATCTCAAGAAGAATTATTACGACTTGGTTACAACTACGGACAACTAAATAACGAGGTTTTTGGTCAACTAGCTGTGGTTTCTCTTATTCTTTTTGGTTTGGTTTATTTTGATAAATCTATAAAAAAATTGAATACAACTTGGAATTGGATTTTGCTTATTCAAACTCTTTTTTTGAATTTTATTGCTGCTAAAAGTGTATTTGATTATATTTCAAACTGGGGACTTACTTTTTTGCGTTTGTACGGTATTACAATGGTAACGTTAATTTTTGGAATTTTTGTACTATTTGTTATTAAATTTATCAAAAAAACTCCCGATTTTAGGTTTTTACGAAATGTTGCAATATACATATTTCTTCTTCTTATAACAGTAAACGGAGCTAATTTTGATTTCATAATTTACAAATACAATTT
>Ga0316610_1000112_pt1 | contig 22666 bp, 30 predicted proteins | sample MIS2017111B_MG_FD_207677 | JGI IMG/M metagenome (GOLD analysis project Ga0316610, IMG submission 207677) | Microbial mat bacterial communities from Middle Island sinkhole, Lake Huron, Michigan, United States - MIS.2017.111B | ecosystem: Environmental > Aquatic > Freshwater > Lake > Sediment... | reverse complement strand
TTTGTTTTCTTTGTTTTGAGCGCAGACTACATCAACACAAACATTTTTTGGAAAACAACAACCAGTCAATTGCAAAAAACAAATACATATAACAAAATACAATGTATAAAATTTCATTCTGATCTCCATGTTGTCAAATTAATTTTGTACAATTACAATTGTATCAAATATTTTAATCGCTGTCAATATTTTCAATTATTCTTCTGAAAGAAATTGACAGCTAATTAGTGTTCGTTTAATAATTATTTAGCGCAGGTCGATTAATGACGTTTCTAGTCCATCCCAATTTTACAAATGTTTTTATCTCAGCAGGAAACCCGCAGTCATCAGTTAATTGAACTTTTCTATTACCACGTCCCATTGATTTAACATTTAAACACGTAACACCATTAATATTTACATTAAAACCACTCGTACCTACACAAGCAGCATCAATCCATTGGTCTTTAGAATACGACTGAATCATTCTATTATATTTAGTGATAACAGCAGACCATTTAAAAACAGGTAATCCAAAATTTTCTAATTTTAAGATTAAATTATCTTTCATTGAATTAACTGTTGCAGCATCTCTCAATGGGGTTTTTAATCCCAATTTAATCCTTTTTAAAAGCTCTGGTTTATCTTTTAAAAAATCCTCAATATTCTGAGAACCTTTCTTTTGATTACATGATTCGCAAGCAATCACTAAATTTGAGATTCTATTAGAACCTACTTTACATCTAGGTATTACATGCTCTATTTGCAGTGGAACGTGTGTAGCACATTAACAGGTTGGATAGGTTAGCTTGTTTGCTTTTTGTAGCTAATTATTATTTTGCAGAAGATAGGTACAATAAAGAAATGAATATATTTTAAAAATAGAACAATTGAGATTTGAAATAGAAAACAACAAAAATGAAGCAAATATGTAACTTAGGTTAGTAAGTTGAATTAAAAAAAAACCTGTTAAGCAAAACAATTTGCTTAACAGGTTTTTTTGTAAATATTATCTTCTAACTCTTTTCTTCGCCAATCTCAGTGCTTTTTCCAACCCATTTTTATAAATGGTAAAATCATTAATGAATCCATCTCTTATTTCGCTGATTGTTTTATCCAAATTCAACGAAATAATTGTAGCATCACTTGCTAATCCATTGCAAAGGTCTATAAAAGCCAATCCCTTTTCCATGCCTTTGTCGCCACTTTTAATGTCTGTCATCGCTGAGTCAGCCATTATCTTCAGACCCATCTTTAAGATGGCTTCGCCTTCGTGATACTTCTTTAAAAATGCGTTTACTACATTTGCTACTTGCGTGACTGGGATTTTTGATAATCCAAAAGCAAACGTACTCGCCAATGCTGCTAACTGTTCTGTATGTGATACTAATTTCATTGTCATTCTCCGTTTGAATTTCGTGGTTGTCACCGTTGCGTTGTTGCATTGGTGTGTTGCGATGGGTGTATTATAACCCGACCGTCGGATCGTGTCAATGTCATAATTCATATCCCATGCCATTGTATCTGTCATGCGTTGTTTGGATGTAAACTATAAAAACTAAAATATAATAATATTCGATTTTTATAATTTTAAGTTGACAATTATTTGAGAGTTTATTATAATATCTTTTAATCAAAAATAATATGTTTATTATATTTCTATTGTTGGTTATAATAGGAATACTCTATTTGTATTACCATGACGTTTAGTAACGATAAACAAACTAATTCAATAGGAATTATTAAGCGGATTATACTGTGGAATAGGATTGGCGGTTGTTTGTGGTATATTAATGAAGCGAATGGTGTTTTTGTTATACCACAAACAAAAAAAAGAATTTATTGAGCTAATCGAATCGGTTATCACAAATCAAACTTTTGAACTCGATTCTTCACTTGCGTAGCCATTACCGAACAACAAAAAACCTACTTCAAATTCTATTGAAAGTAGGTTTTTTTGGTTATTTATCTGAGATATAGATTTCTCGAAAATCTATATCTTGTAGATTAATCGACTTCATTGCAACTTCAATCACAAACCTCACATGTTCCTCCCTTTTTTCATTTCTTCTTTGGTACGACTCTGTATCATCAATCTGATAATTGTCGTACCCCATACAACTAAACAACAACAGTAAAACATAGGTTTCAAAAGGATTTTCTTTAAAAGAAAATATTGATGTGTAGTGTGGTGATGTCAACCACTTTAAAAAATCGGTTACTTTCTTATTAGAGAAGTATGTTTCAAGCACCATAACCTCCCCAAGTTCTCCAAATTTTAACACCAATTTATTGCTTTTTTTGTTGTGCGTGATAAAGTCACGTACTGCACGTACTGTTAGCATTGAATCTTGATTCATGATAAATCTCCTTTTTGTTTGTTGCGTGGTGTGTTGCATGGAATTATAACGGGTCGTGGGTATCGTGTCAATGTTATAATTCGTATTCGATTTAAACGTGCCTGAGTGACGTTGTATTCAATTTTATGGTTTGGATGTATGAATCTATTATTTCAAACTTATAATTGAACTTAGCCTTTCTCTTATGCGTTAAACCCTAACCGTCTGCGGGCTTGCGTCAGTGCCGCCCGACATCGGAAGGGTAAACGCTCATGAGAATTTTCATTTTGAAGTTATATTGATAAATTGCATTGTTAAATTATATATTGGAAAGTTATATTGAGAATTTGATGTTGAGAGAAAACATAAGTTTACATGTCAAGCCCACAGACACATCCCCTCACTTCCTATTGCATACAGCACGATTAAACACTCGTGCTACTAACGCGTGCTACTTTTATAAATGTTTGAAATTGAAAACTAATCTAGGTTTACTTGTTAAAATATCATTAATTTCCTAGAATCCGTTATCCAGTCACGCTTGATAGATAGGTTTGTTTTAAATGCGATTCTATGGGATTTGAATTTTAATGTTAAATTCACGTTGATTCTTGGATTTTGCTTTACAATCAATTAATTGCAAAAGTTGCACGCGTTAGGAAGTATATATAGCATGGGGTCAATAGGTGGCTAGGGTTGACATAAATATATTTTCTCACCAAACAATTTCTCAATTTAAACTTTATCAATACAAATTTATCAATATAACTTCAAAATGAAAATTCTCATGAGCGTTTACCCTTCCGATGTCGGGCGGCACTGACGCAAGCCCGCAGACGGTTAGGGTTTAACGCATAAGAGAAAGGCTAAGTTCAATTATAAGTTTGAAATAATAGATTCATACATCCAAACCATAAAATTGAATACAGCGTCACTCAGTTGCATTAAAAACCGAATACGAATTATAACATTGACACGATACCCACGACCCGTTATAATGTTGCCCATACACACCAACAAACGCACCATGCAAACAAAACGTGGTGAATGTGGTGATAATTAACTCTGACAAAGGCAAAATTGCTATGTTTAATTTACTAACACTGTTAAATGACAACAAAAAAATCAAGGCGGATATTTTCGATGCCTTCGATAGATTGCCAGCGGTTTGCCTTGCAAACCAACCATCCGAATTAATGCGTTATGCAGGGCAGATTGTGCAGCATTTTCGTGAGGTAGATGGCGATGATTATCTTACAATTCGCTCCCTTGACGAATGTTTGATAACCATGAATAACGAAAGTCAGTTACTATGGTTATTGCTATTGGTAGCAGTATATAATTGCGGAAAGCCTCAAAATGAGCGGGTTTATGTCGATACTGGAAAATACATGCTTGATTACAATCCAGTAGAGGCTTTAATGAAGTGGATAACAAGAAACCCATTGGATTTGTCAGATTTGAATATGATACGAAATGTAATACCAAATTTTTATCTGCAAACAGAATAATTTTGCTGCATATACCAATGTTAAGTGCTTTTTACAGATAAAGCATTTGACATTGGGTATGCTTGATGCTACAATACTTTGAATTGAATTTTAACATAGGAATATATCAGTGAATAAAACACAAGACAAACTGTTGTTGGAATGTGTTGATGGAATGCGTAATAAGGTTTCCCAGTACGAAACTAAAAGGACGATTGGTGAATTAGCTGCTAAGTACAAGGAAAATGAATTAATTTTAAATTACGCAATGCGAGAAGTGATATGCGATAATGGCTTTCCGTATATCGCTATTGAACAAGTATTGCTTGGTGTCCATAATTTTCATATAATTGTGTCAAGTGATGTAATCGGCGAATGGCATGTTTATGAAGGGATAAATCTTTTACATATTTTGTTTTCTTTTATGGGTATCTTAAAAAAAGCCAACGATACATCCGATATTCTTTGTAATAATTCATTTAAAATGATAGGTATTACTATGGATGAGATTAATGGTTATGGGTACAATGATTTGCCGTCAAGATTACAGGAGATATTCAATAATGAATCCATAAATGTAAAGGTAATGCGAGAAAAGAAGGAATTGCATAATGACTAAAATTAACATTAATGGTAATTTAATTCCCATCAAACCAACATTAATTTATGGCGATGCTGGGTCTGGAAAGTCTTCTTTGCTAAAACTGATTATTAAACAACTAAATGATGCTGAAATTAGCTATTTATATTACCGAGATTCAGATTCTAGTTATTTATCATCTCTTGAGCTTCTGTATAGACAGTATAGTAAACGTGCGGAAAGTGAAAATAGTACACACCCGTTAATGGTGTGTATTGTGGATAATGCAGCCGAATTATTTTGTTCAACAATTTTCAATTTACCATTAGCCGATGTAAATATTATTTGTATATTGGCAAGTCGAGAAGATTTCAACACGGAAGCTAAAATCAATAAAATTTTGTGTAGCAAATCGAGTGTCGATTCATTTGCCGACAAAATAAATGCCTTAATTCCAGATAGTGAAAAATCCGATAGTTGGAAATCTAATTTGACTCAACTTTTGGAAAGCCATAGTATTTCTGAATCAAAGTATATTACTTCAATATTATCGGAATGCGAAGTTGTAACTAACAAAAAAGAAAGTATCGTTTCAATTCCTCAAATACTATCTTTGATTATAGCTGAACGTCAATCCAAGACTATAGACCGCAGTCTAACTGACTTATTGCGAATGGTAGGCGATATGTACAATATGATTAATTTAGCTAAAAACAAACAGCCAAATTTGCATAACACTCACCCTATTGATTTAATCAACACCAAAAGAAGCATACACAATAATTGGAATGTGTTTTGCTGGGGAACAATTATCAATTCATTGCTTGAATTGAGTGAGGCTATTGAACATATTAATCTGATTAATAGAGAGTCTTAATTAAACAATACTGATGTGTATAAAAAACATCAGTATTCAAATTACAAACCAATAAATAGGTGTATAATACAAATGATTACGGTAATTATCCTTTCCATTAGCCTTACAATGTTAGTATTGATGGATGAAATGTCCCAAGATGACATCGTTCCCATATTCGCTGCTTCCTATGTTCGTAGTAAACATATAAACACCAATTTTAATTAAAAAACATTCTCGTAGGACGAAAAGAGTCGCAACCGTATTGGAATTATTGATACGGTTGCGACTCAAATTCAATTAAATTACTTGCTGCGCTTTTTCTTAACAAAAGATTTTGCATGTCTTACGGCTGGTAATCCGCCTGTTGGTTGCCAATTTTCAATAACATTTTGTCGATTCTCCCCTGCCAACAAAACCACCATGTCCATACTGCACGCATCTACTTGCAAGGCTTTCATAAATGCACGCTTTAATCCCTTTTCTACTTCCTGTCTCTTAGCGGGCGACCGATATTTATCCTCATTCAAAATGACAACTACGCAATACTGATTGTTAATTGTAATTGCCATATCGCTGCCTTCAGATACCACTATTACTTCTTCGGAATCGGTGAGTGGTTTTTCAACCAAATATCCCAATTCTTCAGCGGCTTTGCAGCAAGTACTAATGAACGACATTGTTTCTGCGTCTAATTTCATGATAAAACTCCAGTTGATTGTGGGTTAGTTTTGTTGTTGTGACGGTGTAATTATACATAACTATGCTGCAACTGTCAACCGATTTTTTGGTTGCCACACTGTTTGTTGCGTGGTGTGGTGTTGACGGGATGAATTATAACGTGACGGGCGGAACGTGTCAATGTTATAATTCGTATTCGGTTTAAACCAATCTGAATGACGCTGTATTCAATTTTGGAATTTGGGTGTATGAATCTGTCATTTCAAACTTATAATTGAATGTAGCTATTCTCTTATGCGTTAAACCCTAACCACCTGCGGGCTTGCGTTTATGCCGCACGCCTGTGGAAGGGTAAACGCTCGTGAGAAAATTTTCATTTTAAAGTTATATTGTTAAAATATATATTGATAAAGTTAAATTGAGAAATTATGCCGTGAGAAAAAAAATATATATTTAGGTCAAGCCTAGAAACCACCAGACACTACTTCCTAACGCGTGCAACTTTTATAAGTATTTGAAAATTAAAACGAATCACGGATTGCTTGTTAAAATATCATTAATTTCCTAGAATCCGTTATCCGATTACGCTTGATAGGTAGGCTTGCTTTAAATGCGATTCTATGGGATTTAGATTTAATGTTAAATTCACTACGATTCCTGTATTTCTCTTTACAATCAATTAATTACAAAAGTTGCACGCGTTAGGAAGTACAGTGGTATAGGTTTGGGTGTTTATAGAGCTAAGGTTTTTTTTCACAGCAACTCTTCCCAATTTAACATTGTTTATATACTATTTATCAATGTAACTTTAAAGTGTGAATTTCTCACAAGCGTTTACCCTTCCACTGGCGGGCGGCAGAGACGCAAGCCCGCAGGTGGTTAGGGTTTAACGCACAGAGAAAAGCTAGATTTGATTATAATCCCAAAATGACAGATTCTACATACTAACCCTAAAATTGAATACAGTGTCAATCATGTGTATTTAAATCGAATACGATATGGCATTGACATGATATCCACGATGCGTTATAATTCGTCTCGTGTTACAATTGGTTATGCCATACAATCGCATAACCAATAATTCTTTGTCGAGAAGTTTGAGAAAATAAATATTGACAGAGCATTTATAAAAATGTTATAATTTACCCATAACATCAATACATTCCACAATAAAAGGACGCGAAAATGGAAATATATTTTAATAATAGGTCTGCAATTCACTCTTACAGAGAAATTAACTCAGAAAGTGAAAGAGAGTATGATTATGAAAGTGAAAGAGAGTATGACATTTGCAGAAAAAGCAAAATCGTAGATTTCACTGTTACTGCAAAAGTACCACCTGAGATTTTAAATTCATTGTTGTATTTGGATGATAACTTTACGTTTAGAGACCTAAATGGAATTAGCGCGCTACCGCAAAAAAACATGAAATATCAGTCATGTGATGAGATATTGATTTTCGCAATGATGAAGGAGTGTGGTTTTTTTAAATCTCTTAAAATCGAACCCATTATCAATGGCACTCGTTATGGCGAGGAATTAGAGGGCTTGTCTGCATATATTGATGATGAGTCGTATGTAATCGAATTTTTCAAAAAGGTTTTATCAATTAGACTCAAATATGGATTAGCGGCTGCCATTGCGACAATATTCCCGCATATCGAACTACAAAATTCATCTCATGCTTCACCAATGAATGTTTCATCAAAATTCTTGAAATCACAATGTAGAATAAGTAAGGCTATGCAATATGTAGAATATGGTGGTTTTGTAGGGCAAAACGAGGAATTGGGTATCGTTGCTAAAATAGCTGACGAATACCATATTTTGTATGGCACTCCAGCAATATCAAAGGGTATTTTTTTGGATGAAAAACCCACTGTAAAAGTTTTACTGATAGAATCATGACAAACATAATTTACAAAAAAATATGTGATCAGTTTTTGCGTGAGTATAACGAGGATATATCAAAAAATTATACTCACGCAACTGAAGCGTATATCCTAAAATCACAAATACACATACCAAATCGGATAAGGTATATGCAATTGTGCGACAGAAAAATCAATCCTTTGTTGCGATTTGATTATGAAGGACATATTTGTGTTGTTCGCAAACACCGCTATATGGCAGATGAATTTATATTGATGGATGGCTACCATAGGATATCAGCCATTAATAATGGAATTTCTATCATCAAAGCAGTTGTTTTGTTAGAACGGTAAAAATAGCTACACGCATTTAAAATAAAAGGGTATTTGGTGATTAACTACATTAAAATAGATGAAACTAATATGCCCGTTAATAATTTAACGGTTCTAACGGGTAAAAACGGTACAGGAAAAAGCCATATACTAAGAAGTGTGGATATGTTTTTTTCTGGTATAACCTCAAAAGATGTGCATGTCAGCATCAACAATGATGAAAAGCACAATGTGATTTTATGTGATTCAGATTCAGCACTAAACCAAACCTCATTTTGCAATCGTTATGAAGCTGACCTGTTAAATTTAATGAATATCTTTATTTCATCATTTAAAACAAAATGGACTTCTCGAAAACTATCAAGAGGGGATCTGTCAATTATTAATATCGTATCTAAAATCAAAGATGGTATTAAAAAAGGTCAATGCAATGTAGTGCTAATAGATGATATTGAAACACACATTCACCCATCATTGCATTCTAGTTTTTTGAAGAATTTGCTGACAATATTTGATGAATGTCAATTCATAATATCCACTCACTCACCATTAATACTTGGCGAAGTACATGGCTCTAACGTGAGGGTATTAAACTATAAAGATGACAAGCTATCATATTTCATACCAGATCAGACATTTGGATTAAATTCATCAGAAATCCTTAGAGAGTTAATGTTTACAATTGATCAGAATGAATTAGTGCTAAATAGTCTAACGGAAATCCACAATTTAATAGACGCTAATCTATTCACAGATGCTAGTGAGAAATTAAATTTATTGGAAAAACTATTGAATGGCAGCACGCCTGATATTGTACATTGCCGCAGTCTTATTGCGATGATGGGGATACTCAACAAAACAACATGGAATGCAAAACAATGAACAAATGGCAACCAATAGCAACCGCTCCAAAAGATGGAACTGTAATTCTATTGTGTGTAAATAAAAAAGGATACAAAGAGTTTTATCATGCAAGTTGGTCTCAGGTGGAATTTGATAGCGAATATTGGAAAACAACTGAGCGATACGGTTGGTGTATTGAACATGGTGACAATGCAGATTGTCAAAAAGAAGTAGATAGCATACCTACTTCTTGGTCGCCTATAGATACAGAAGGTGCTTTTTAATTATGGCAACAATTTTTACTAACAAATAAATAATAAATTACTACAAGGTTGATAAATATGAATAAAGGTAGCTTCACCCTCATCAATGGTCAGAATTGCGTAGGTAAAACACGGAAACTTCAGAATATTGGGACAGGGTATTATATTAGCGGCAGACGTGATGTCCATACCTCTGATGAAATTACCGCTCATCAGGCAGCAGCATACAACCCATCAAATCATTCAACTGCTTGTGGGATTGTAAAAGAAATTCTTGGTGTTGATAGACGTTGTTACGGTTCAAAATCTTGGGATAATTTAATGCCCGTAATTTCGACATTACTCAATTCACCTCGCAATACAAATGTGGCTATTGAAAATCCAGAGATTTTCTTATCTCCTTTATCACAATTAAAATTGACTGATTATTTTGTTGAATCGGTTAAATTTGGACTACATTTATGGGTTGAGAGCAATAGCGAGCATATCATCAATCAATTGCGTATAGCAGTCAGAGAAGATAGATTAAATTGTGAGAATGTTAAAATATTGTTTTTAACTCATAACGACAGTTTTGAAATTCACATTGATAACAAAGGGAAACTTCATCAAATAACTGATAAAGGTGAAATTATCCCAACACCTGTTGGTTTTTTTAGTGAAACTGCAAATTCTATGGCTAAATTATTTTAAATAATTAACATAGATTATTAACAATGCAATGTGGTGTGATACGAATTATGTCATTGACACGAACCGCCCGTCCCGTTATAATTCGTCCCATCAACACAACACACCACGCAACAAACGGTGTGGCAACCAAAGAAAAAGGTTGACGTGTTCTAACAAGTGGTGTAAAATAACATCAACAAATCAAACAATAAAGGATTTTATCATGAAAAAATATGTGGTTAGACTATTTGAATCACAAGCCACTTGTTTCATCAATAGAAACAAGCTGTTTCACAATGTTGATATAACTGATGAAGAAGTAGTGGAAACGCTGCAAAAATTCACAATTGCAGAGAAATTTGGTGATGTGGCTTTTTGTTATTCAAATGACTCATCATCTGGCAAACTAAAAAGCCCGTCTAATGAGAAATTGCTTTATTGTTTGATGTATGTGGTGAATATTCAGCGTGAGAACAAACCTGATTTTTTCAAACATCGTCCTATTGTTGATGAATATGTGTTATCATCAGGCATATTGCCAATTGCGTATGACTGCCTGTTGATTTTTGATTGATAAAAATTATTTGACGAATTAAATAAGTTATAATGTTTCACACGACACGGTAAAAAACACCGTGTCGATACTTCATACAACATGATAAAATCCACATGAAAGGAATATTGATATGATGCTCAGATTAAATTATCCACACAATGATAACTCGCTTATGACTAACATCGTTAATCTGCTATATTGGTTAGACAAGTGCGATTTGTTGGTAGCCTAATACAGATTGTGAGAAATTTTCACTTTAAAGTTACATTGATAAATTGTATTATTAAATTATATATTGTTTAAATTAAATTGAGAAAAAATTGTGCTGTGAAAACCATAGTTTCATATTAAGCACACCATTCATAATTAATTGATAGTGAAGAGAAATCCAAGTATCATCGTGAATTTGTCATTAAAATCTAAATCACATTTAAAATAAACCTGCATATCAAGCGTAATCGGATAGCGACATCTGTGGAATTAATGATATTTTAATAGGTAAACCGAGATTCGTTTTTAATTTCAAAAGATTATGAGAGTTGCACGCGTTAGTAGCACGAGTGTTTAATCGTGCTGTATGCAATAGGAAGTGAAGGGATGAGTCTGTTGGCTGGACATGTAAACATAGGTTTTCTCTCTACTTCAATTTCTCAATTTAACTTTATCAATATATAATTTAACAATATAACTTTAAAGAGAAATTTCTCACAAGCGTTTACCCTTCCACTAGCGGGCGGCAGAGGCGCAAGCCCGCAGGTGGTTGGGGTTTAACGCATAAGAGAAACGCTAGATTCGATTATAAATTTGAAATGATAGATTCATGCACCCGAACCATAAAATTGAATCTAGCGTCACTCAGATGTATTTAAACCGAATACGAATTATGACGTTGACACGATCCCCACGACACGTTATAATTCGTCCCAACAACACCAATGCAATGCAACGGTGACAACAACACCATACAACACAAAAGGAAAATATCATGTCAACTCAAACAGTAGCAAAACCAATATTTCCAACATTTAATGGGGGACACGTTGATGACGGTAGAGCGTTGAAAATCTACGCTACAGAAATTGCAGCGATGTACGGTGTTGGCATGAGTTTTTTAAATGAAAATTTGCCGTATATCTTTGCAACACGTAATTCATGTCTTTCAATGATAGACTTTCATTTGAAAGACATGAAGGTTGAAGGCGTAAATGTCTCAGGAATTATAAAATCAGGAGTGAAGGCAGCATGGATGAATCATGTGATGCCCATAATATTCAAACAACCTCAAATGTCAGGACATCTGACCGACAAATCTTTCATTATGATGTTCTATGCTTTGTTTATGAAAAACGAAGCAATAGATTTGATAGATTTATCGGTAACTGAGACGATGGTTGAGTTGCCAAACAAACCAAAAATCGCAACGCATTGTATTACTATGAATAGTCATAGCTGGAATGTTTATTCATGGGTTGAATCTAACACCTATCAACCAATTGGCAAACCGCATTGGCTATCGGATTGATAGAAAATAATGATTGACGAGATTGTTTAATTAGTTTATAATCTCGTCAATCAAAACTTAAAACTACATTAATTTTGTATTTTCCACGAGGGTATTTATAATGATACTGAACTATAATGTGACGCAAGATGTTATGAATAACCAGATAAAAGAGTTGTTTAAAGGTGTCTCATATTTATATATGGATGTTTGGGATATTCTATATCGAGAAGTCCCTAATACGCTTTCCGCTAGAAGTTTAGTGGATAACGGTTTTTTATCTTGTTTGTGTGATTTTCGAGAAAATTACGACAAAAATTTGGCACGATACGGTGCGGGTGTTTGCGAGAAAAGAATTGTAGATGCTCTAGTGACAGTACAACTGTTACAGTTGCCATTGACAATTTATCATTTGCGTGATATTAATAACGGATGGTTAGAGTGGTTAAAGTCAATCCAACAAATCAAGGATGCAACTGAGCGTGATGTGGTTTATGAATATTGGATGACCATGACACACGCCCAAATAATGGGCAATCTTGATGTTTGGCATGATATTTATAATAAACTACCTAACGAAAAACGCTACATTAATTTAGAGGAAATTGGAATGTCGCGATATTACTCTGTATGCAACATAAGTTCGCATTTAGCTTTATATGCGAGAAGAGGGTTGACGGGTGAGTCGTTGAAAATGCGAATTGCCTGTTTAAAAGCAGAGAATGCTGGTTTTTTCTGTGATTTTTGGGATAGACAAATTAAAAATTTTTTTCCTGAAGAGAAATTTTATTATTAAATAATTGGGATTTGAAATACGAAGCATGATAAATGAAGTATTTCAAATCCCGTAAACAAATAAAAACAAACAAACAAATAAAAAGGATAATCTATTGAGACATATAATATATACCACATTATTATTAACATTATGTATGAATGTGATTGCTGATGAGCAATTGAAGCGTGAATTAAAAACTGAGGAAGGAGAAAGGCTTTGTCAATATAGAGATAGCAATGGAAACCCAACAATCGGAGTAGGAACTTGTTTATCGAAAAAATGTGGTGGCAAAGAAGCAGCAGAAAAAGTAATAGGAAAATTCGGTAATTGCATATCAAAATCACAATCCGAGAAATTACTTAATTATCATATTGAAAAGCACAAGAGAGTTGTACAAAAACGCATTGGTAATGTCAAGCATAGTGCAGCAAAATGGCGTGCGCTTGTTAAAATCTCTTTTATTAGAGGACATCTACCTAATTGGGCTATAGCAGGTAAAATGAATGGTAAAATATGCAGTGCAATAGGGAAAAATCGTTGTAGTAAAATACAAAGACAGCTAAATAATTAAAATTGCCTTATTACACTTTAAAATAAAAAAAACATGAACGAATCAAAACTCAGTAATATGATTGAACGCATTGCTGAATGGCATAGATCAGATAGTAAATTAGAAATTCATGAATATTTTGGTATGACAAAAGATGAATACAAATTGCATATCTTAATCCCTTTGGGAATTTTACTATACGCCAATTCAAATGAGAATTGCGAATATTACGAGTTTTGAGATTCGTGATATGCTAACTTTAATATCGAAAATAGACGAAAACCAAACTCTAAGGAAAAGCAATGAAAGTCGTAAAATATTTAAATGATTTGACTAGCAAACAAGGCTTATCTGCCGCTCTAATTGCATTGAAAAACGAATATGGTGTTAATAGCAAAGTGTACGACACATCTTCAGGTTCATTAATTCTGTTGGATTACGATCAATTAGATACCGGTACATTAGGTAATGTGTATAGTGAAATTGTAATGGAATGTCGCAGTTTGGTATTGTATCATGACAAGGATGTCGATATTGGTGTTGCTTCACGGTCGTTTAGTAGATTTTTTAATTACAACAATTCACTGTCTGGTAATGAACCATTGAAAAATTTCCAATTAAAAACGGATAAAAATGGACATTTCACAAAACCAACTTATGCAATGCCTAAGATTGATGGTAGTTTAATTGCACTGTATAAAAACAGATTTGATGGCAAGTGGTATTTTAGAACAAGAGCTATGTTGTTTGCAGAAGGCAAAAAGAATACATTTTATGTCAATGGCGATCTAATGATACTGGATAACAATTGCAAAACAATTGCTAAACATCTTTTAGATACTGTTGGTCTAAATAGTATTGATGAATTAACAGATGTTTTGAAATCTGTTAGTGGCGATCATACATTTATTTTTGAATGGGCATCACCATTAAATCTACACATTACGCCACAAGACAGAAATCGTTTGGTTTTGATAGGTGTGTCACATAATGCCAGTTGCACACTAAATGTCTATTCACACCCTACAATTTTGAAATTTTGTAGTGACTTTTTAACTAACGCAGGTTTAAGTAATATCGAACCCGTTGAATCAAAAGAGGTATATAGTATTCAGGAAGTCGATAAAATCCTGAGTGAATTACAAGGGGTTGAAGAAGGTCTTGTGGTGTATCAAACAAATGTTGATTATAATGATTATATGAATATCGTTATAACTCACAGCGACACTGATGAAAGTATTCGGGTGAAAATGAAAACACTGGCTTATATGCAGGCATTTAGATTACGCTCTGAGGGTTTTAATACAATCAGTATAATTGAGGTTGTCGCTGAATTTAACGAAAAACATATCGGAGGGGTTTTTGCACGCACTCCAAAATTAATTGACACTCTTGAGGAATATGCTGCTATACGAGACTCCATGTTGATTGATGCTCAAACGCTATATGATGAAAATTCCACAATTGAAGATCAAAAGGAATTCTCACTGGCAATCAAACATTGTGCATTAAAGGATATTATTTTTGCAGCACGAAAGAAAAGAATCTCAGTGATCGATGCTTGGAAACAAGCTAAATTACCATTTAAAACAAGACTATTGCAACAGCGAATTAACTTTGATTAAATGGTATTGTGTCAACCATTTTTTGTTACGCTAACCCAAAAATGGTTGACACGTTCAAACAAGTGGTGTAAAATTACACCATCAATCCAACACTACACTAACCAACACTACACTAAGGAGTATTATTTTGATAATCTACCCATTACCATTTAGCGATTCAAGAGTGCCACTAGATACTGTTCTAAAATTAACACGTATCTAAAAACCATCTTGTACATTAGTCGGCATCTGGATTGATGACGATCTTATAGATGAGAAATTATTTGAAATACTGGATAAAAACAACATTCCTTTTGATATGGGAAACACATCTTTCTCTGAGAGTTTTAGACAAGAGGTAAGAAATCATGGTTTACCTGAAGCATTAAAGAAGTTTAATATTAACCTCAATATCGGTGATAAAAATGGCAACTTGTAAATCAATTAGTTTAGATGAGTGGTTGAGTAAATATCAATCAGTGGTATTCTCATCTGAATTTCGTGAAATTTTTACCACAAGTGACTTTAATTCAATCACGAAGTTTGTTGATAACGCATTTGGTAAGCATACCCAAAGTAAGTACAATGAAAAATATTGGTATCTTGACATTGACGGAGTTTTAGCACAAGCATTATTGGTTGATTCTAAGAGCGGATATTACATAAAAATATGGTTTGCGAAAGACATCACCACTGAACAACGAAAGTTTGCCAACGAACAAATTGATGATATAGTAAGCCGAGAATTGTCATATCAAGAAATCATTGCTGATCTCAAAGAAGACGCTAAGTTATTAGCGAAAAGTCTTAGCGAAAAGCATTGGAAAGAACGGTCAGATAAACGAGAGGGGTGTAAATGGATATAAACACATGGCACAACACCGATTTAAAGCCAAGTGATGGTGCTGCAATCGCAGTGGTGGATAAAGAAGGAAATGTAAAATATGGTTTATATGTAGAGGATCACTGCGGTATTGGTGTTAGACGCGTATTTGTTTATATTTCACTCATATCTATTCGTAATGGTGAGAGAACACAAGAAATAGGCTCAATGTCTGATTTTATTGCATGGAAATATTTACCAGTTACATTACCAATTGAACATGAATTATCATGAATACGAGACTAAAATGACGATTTTAGATTTAACAGATAGCTATGATAGTGAATTAAGATACACATCAGACACGGGCTTCTTGAATCGCATACATAACACTATGCGTTTTTTGGAATGTGGAAAGCTGGTTCTCGATTATCAATTGTCAAATGGTAAAAACTTGCAGCGTGGTGTGATATGGGATGAGAATTTAATGCGTAATTATATCATTGCCATATTAAAAGATGCTGTTACACCACCCATACATCTTGTGCTTATTGGTGAGTTTAATGGTGAATTTCAGTATTTTGTTGTTGATGGTAAACAAAGAATGACTGCAATGTGGCGTTTTTGGAAAAATGAACTTAGCATATCAGTTAAAACTCATCCTGATAAAGCAACTCAATCAATGTGTTTCTGCGAGTTATCAAAAGAATTGCAACAAAAATTCTTGTTTAATACTCATGTAACTAAAGGTCGTTTGTACGAATTTATTAAAGGCGAGATTAAAGAAGACGATTTGTTGCGTTTATTCGATTCTCTGAATTGGCATGTTACCGCCGACAGTGCTATGGAACACTTGCAACAACTAAAACAGTTTTAATTATTACAGTCGTGGTGAATGACAATAACCAACCGCTATTCACCACTCTAAAATGCCGAGATCAATCATGAAAAGTCATTGGAAAAGAGCGAGAGCTAAATGGATAGCAATCAACGGACTGCGCTGCCCTTGCTGTAATAGTGGATTGCCAAAAAGAAGGAATAACAAACTTGGAAAGCATCGTTTTAATCAGATGATCAGATCAAGACTGAGAGATGCAACAAAATTAGTTATTGCAGATGAAATCAATCAAACTGATACATATTCAAAATATCGCTATATCGAATAATGCGATTCGTGCTGACATTAAAGTTGACTATGTTAGTTTATTATGTTACAATGTATATTATTATAAATAAAGGTATTGCAAAATGAAAACTTTAGCTGATATTATTAGCGATTTACATGCTTTATATGAAAACAGAGCTTTAATTGTTGAATCAGATATTCCTTATGATAACGTAAAAGAAAAAATCAAGGATATTGATGAAGAAGTGCAATTTCTATTGGCAAAATTAAATTTACTGCTATCTGATGATAAAGATGTTGGAACACAGTATAAAACGTTATTTTTAAAATATATTTCGGTTTTCTGTGATAAACAAGATGCTCGCTATGAGTATTTTTTAGATCAAAAAGGTATTTATATTGCAGATGACTACATACCTTATAATGATATTAGATTGGATGTGGATAATAATGTACCTAAAGGATGGATATGGGAGTTTGTCAATTATTGTTTTGAATTGTATTCGTCTGGCAAAAAAGACAAATACAATTATGAAGAATGGCTTTTAAAAGAGAAGAATTTTCAAATAAAAATATAAACAATATTACAGATGTCTATTATCCTTTCACTACGTGCTTGTTTTATATCGCACGCAGGTGATTAGGATACAATGCACGAAACTATTTTTTTATCGCAATAGTGTTAATAGTAACATTGGAAAACCCAACAACAACGACATTACTAGAACGTAAGTAACAAAAATGCCTGCTATAGCGAGTGCAATATTTTTAATCATTTAAATACCTTTTGGTTATTAATTTGTTAATTTGTTAATTTGTTAATCTTCATTTTCACATCAAATTACAATTCTATATAGAATGTAGTATAAGTATATCACCACCAAATACAAATGTCAAGTATTGTCTTGATGATTTTATTTATAACAGCCAAAATACAATTTATAACCAATTTTGCAATATAGTGGTTGCCATGTTGTACTTTGTCGGTTATAATCTATAGTCGTTTTACAATTAAATTACAAAATAAGGAATAATATGATTGATATTGACCCAATTAATGTTTTGAGATTAAAGAAACTTGTAGGTTTAAAAGATAGTGCGAATTTGAAACCTCAACTTGCAAGAAAGCTGAGGGATTCGACATTAAACAAGAAGCAAAAGCACATTTTACAGTCTAAATTAGATGGTATCAGAGTGCAGTGTTTGTTTCTTATGGATAAAGAGAAAAACATCTATTTGTATGTGATGTCTCGTGAATATAATCTTATTTCTAATACATATATTCGCACCGCTATAGAAAACATGCTTTTTTCTTATTTTAGAGAAGGTTTGATAAATGGAATTGATGCGTTAAAAACAAATGATGAGGATGATTTTGCAGGTGTTTTTATTGACGGGGAAATATTAACCTACAATGAAAATAACGGAATGGATAGTTTCAATACCTTGCAGTCAAAGGTGATGTCCAAAGGAGGCACACCATTATTTAAAGTATGCGTATTTGATATGATCACTAAAAATTACCTTACTATCTTTGACCATGTTAGCTTCAATGAATACGATGAAACTGTCAAGGTGCATTTAGAAGATAATGATGAATGCACACACCATTCGTCTCCATACATTAGTAGATTGGCATCTCTAAAAAGACATGTGTATAGAATATCGAGGGATACAGGGTTAAAACAAATGTTTTTTACTCCTGCAATGGAGATGATTCATGAAGAAGAGTATGATGGTTATCAAGACACTGAAATTAACAATTTTTATGAAAAAATGTTAAACATTGGATTTGAAGGTGTGATTATTCGCAATCCGTATGCAGCATATCACGCTGGGGTAGCGACTAAAACTAACAATGAAATTATAAAGCATAAACCCAATGAAACGATTGACGCTAAAATATTGGATATTTTGCCATTATATAAAAATGGAAACGATGCCATTGACAACGGAACTGGTCGCTTAAAACGCAGTAGCAAAAAGGCATGTATGGTTGAGCAGTCAACCACAGGCAGTCTAGTAGTGCAAGATGCAGAGGGTATGATTTTTAATGTTGGCACTGGTTTTGATGATGAAGAAAGACAATGGATTTGGGATAACAGAGAAAATTTAAAAGGAGCAACTGTCGAAATTAATCACATGCCGTATGGAGCGAAGAATTTGCGAAGACATGCGGTCTATGTAAGGATGCGAGCGGATATTTCCATGTAGTGATGATGTCGATCAAATCAAATTTCACGCAAACTAAATGGCATTCAACGTTATTTAGTTTGCGGTATGATCTAATGCAATAAATTAGAGTTATTCATCTGAAATCTTGATAAATTAAAGACAATAGCATCATCTTTATCTAAATCATATAACATCAGACAGGTAACATATCCATCAATAAAAATTCTGCTATTGGGTAACGTCACCTTAGTAAAATATTCCTCTAATTTATTTATATTCTCCAATAAAGAATCATCATCTTTTGCGTTTATTTCTATTTCAGTGTAATACTGTTCTTTCAATCTAAAGACAAAATCATAATAAACTCGACACAGAAATTCAAATTTATCTTTTGATAATTTGTCAATGTATTTTATTAGTATATTGTCGATAATATATCTTTGTTCGTTTGTTATGTTCATTTTTTTATGAAGATTTTATACCGCGATTGGAATTTATTAGTGTTAATATTTCATCTGTGGTTAATAGCTTAACACAACCTCTTTCTATAGCTTCATATCTCAAGATTCTAAGTCTCTCGCCTAGTTTAAGTTTATCAACAATTATTTCATCGTCCATTTCATCGCACATCAATTGGCACACGCTTCAACGGTTGCTCTTAATGAATTTTTTGTGGCAATTAAAACAACAGAAACGTTGATCAAATCATCATCACTGCAAATATAAACATCCGATTTTCTTATTATATATTGTTTTTGTTTGTAAGTTACAACAACAAACGCAACATCTTCACCTTCTATTTTTTTTGTAATTTCACTTGTTATATTACCAGTGCAGACAGATTCTTCACATTCAGAAGCTAAATTTAAATAATCCTTAGTAGATGCCATTTTTGCGTGTGAATTTAGCGGTATTAATAATAACAATATTGAGATTATTTTTCTCATGTTTTTCCATGTTACAATAATTAAATTTAATTTACAACTATTCTAAAACCAAGAGTAAATGAACTTGAATCTGCATGACTTATCATTCTCATTCGACTTCTCAACCACATTGTGCTATGTGATGCTGAACTACCACCACGAATACATTTGCAAAAGCCATTTGTTTCGCACCACGCTGTTCCGTCAATGGGAGCGTCAATATAACTACCATGATAGTCATCAGCGCACCATTCAGAAACAAAACCGTGCATATCATGCAATTTCCATTTATTAGGTTCTAATCTAACTGACTTACTGATCCCCGTTCTAACCATCTTTGCCATTTTATCACCAAAAGAATATTCTGTATTCGTACCTGCACGACAAGCATATTCCCACTGTGATTCGCTAGGCAAAGCCACTTCAACACCTGCTAATTCACTAGCTTTTTTGCAAAAATCAATGGCTTCATACCATGTTACATTGGTAACTGGCAATGACGGTTTTTGTTCTCTTGAATTGTTATATTTCATAACAACCTCAAATTGAGATTGAGTTACAGCATACCTACTCATTTTAAATGGCTTATCAAAACTTACACGGTGAATCGGTGATTCATCTTTAAATTTATCGCCACCCATCATAAAACCCCCTTTTGGAATTGTTACTAATTCGATTTTAACTGGTTTTTTATCAAAAATTCCTAATTCTATAGTATTCATAACAATTCCATTTATATTATTTGATGTTATTTGATGTTATTTTATGATTGGCATTAAAATAGCTTTATAATCTTTATTATCAATAATGGATATTGAGCTGCCGCTGTCAACCAACCCAAAAGTGACAATTTCAGAATTAAATGATCTCAACAAGTCAGATAAAAACACATAATTAACGACCACATATAAATCCAAATCCAAATTTTGCGATTCGTCTTTTTCTATTACATCTGCAACGATTTCAGCCTTTTCCGTGTGATTTTCGCAAGACATAATAATAACGCCATCCTTAAAATGCAAGGTAATTGCTTTGCTTATATTCAGATTGCCAATCACCCCTGCCTGTTGGATGAATTTCAACAATTGCTGTCGTTGTACTTTAACCTCAAATTTTGGTTGCAGCATAACATTTGAATATGATGGATACTTGCCATCAATTATTTTAGATGTTATTCTTGTATCACCAATTAACATTGAAACATTGTCGTTAGTAATAGATAATTCAAAATCATCATTATATGCAGATAGTAATCTCTTTATAATATGAACTGCTTTTTGAGGGATAATTACACTAGGTAGTTTATCATAAATAATCATTTTTGACAATGAAGATGCAAAAGATAAACGATAGCCGTCTGTTGCAACACAATCATAACTATATGTATTTATGTCATCGCCTTCAATGAAGTTAAGGTAAACGCCATTCAAATAGTATCTAGCGTCATTTGATGGCATAGATGCCATAACAAAATCAAGAATTTCATTAAATTCTTTTCCTTTAATGGTCACATGAATGCCGTCTCCTTGCTGTTGCGAAGGAAAATCATCGTGTGATTCTGATAATAGATTAAACTTAGATTTTCCACTAGAAAGTGTCAATTTACGACCATCTTCTTTGTATGATAATTTAACTACAGAACCTTTTTCTAAAGATTTGACGATTTCATATAGTTTTTTTGCATTCACCACCGCCATTATTTCTTCTGACAATAAAGAGTCTAATTTTGTTTTGGTTGTTATGTCTGTTTCGCTATCTGTCCCGTAAATTAACATTTCGCCATTGCTAATATTAATTAATACATTGTTTAATATTGGTGGATACGCTTTTTGATCAACGACACTAAAAGGTAAAGTTATTGCTTTTAATAACACATCTCTATCTATTTGCATTTTCATCTCTTGTTTATTTAATGATTATTTTAATTCATCTTGTTTGTTTAACATTTTCAACACATGTCTATTTTCGCAATCATTCAGTCTTTTAGTTAAAAATTCTTGTTTTGATATGTTATTATATCTATCAATATATAGTATTGCTACCGCAATGGTTAATAGGAATATAATAAATATGATGCTGTATTTTGTCATTGTCACCTTTTTGTTTTCTTAAAAAGCATTATAACAAACTCTAAAATAATTGTCAACTTAAAATTATAAATTGTATTTCACTCTAAATGACGCTGTATTCGATTTTATGGTTCGTCTGTATAAATCTATCGTCTTGGGATTATAATCAAATTGAGACTTTCTCTTATGCGTCAAATCCTAACCGCCTGCGTGCTTGCGTCTCTGCCGCACGCTGCGGAAGGATAAACGCTCGTGAGAATTTTCACTTTGAAGTTATATTGTTAAATGGTATTGTTAAATTATATATTGGAAAGTTAAATTGAGAAAATTGAGAGGTGAAAAAAACATATTTATGTCCAACCAAGACAACAATAACCACGTACTTCCTAACGCGTGCAACTTTTATAAGTATTTGAAATTAAAAACGAATCATGGTTTTCTTGTTAAAATATCATTAATTTCACAGAAGCAGCTATCCAATTACGCTTGTTAAATAGGTTTGTTTTAAATGCGATTCCGATAGATTTGGATTTTAATGTTAAATTCACGTCGATTCTTGGGTTTTTCTTTACAATCAATTAATTATAAAAGTTGCACGCGTTAGGAAGTGATGGGATGGGTCAGTTGGCTGGACATGTAAATATGTTTTTT
>Ga0316610_1000111_pt1 | contig 22672 bp, 19 predicted proteins | sample MIS2017111B_MG_FD_207677 | JGI IMG/M metagenome (GOLD analysis project Ga0316610, IMG submission 207677) | Microbial mat bacterial communities from Middle Island sinkhole, Lake Huron, Michigan, United States - MIS.2017.111B | ecosystem: Environmental > Aquatic > Freshwater > Lake > Sediment... | reverse complement strand
AACAAGTGCTGGAGCGGTGGTATCGATGATGAGGTAACCTGGTGTAACAGATTTGGTACTGGTTGGAGAGCTTGGTAATTGTGCTTCAATACTGATTGAGTACAGGTCTTGGAGGGTTGGGGTGGAATTCGCTGCTGGATCAGGCAAATTGACTACTACCTCCCATTTTCCTGTGTTGCTGGTGGTGGTTGTAACCGTTTGGGTTGCTCCGTATTGGTTTGTTAATGTTATGGTAATGCTCGTATTTGGATCGGCTACACCTGTTAATGTGTTTTGCAAGGTGTTCGAAAAACTACTTGTTTCTGATCCGTTCAGTTGAATTTGGGCTGGAGTACTTGGGTTTGCAGGATCTGGATAATTCGTACCAATAAACTGAGTTGGAATGCTATTCATGTTTGCAATAGTTTTGGTGTTATTGGACAAGTTTTTCTCGATACGTAAAAGCCGTGGCTGAGCAGTAATTCGTCCATCAAGTACAAAAGATGCACCAAGCTGCTGCTGGTCTGTTCCTTTGTAACCTGTGGCAATAATTTCATACTGTCCTCCTGGGAAGAAAAACGGAATAGGATAGTACGTGTTAAAGGTACAGGTTGTTGTTAAACATGGTGCATTTGCTGGTGAAGCAATAAGATCAAGCGGATTTGGTTGTGGACTTCCTGCTGGGTTCGTACTTGGTGAAGATCGGAAATGGTTTAACTTAAAGCTTGCATCATTTGCTGGGTTAAATCGTGTATCTGTTTCGGTTGTGGTATCCATCAGCGAAATCTGCCCATTTGGATAGGAAATAGGGGCGTAACCTGTGCGGGGGTCGGTTCCTGGAAGCTCTGGTAAATTAGTATAATCGGCATACTGAAGTTGCACTGCCTGCGTATTTTGGCTTACGGTGGTTGCAATATTCAGCGATCGAATTTCATCAATGCTCAGTTGACCTGCCAGGAATTTGTCGATGTCATCTTTGGTGTTTAGCCCCTGGAATGTTGGTGTGATGGAAATGTTTTTCAAAATGCTCGTTGCATCGTACGTTACCGCAACTTGATTGCTTGGGTTTGTTTGATTTCCGTAGCTATCGTGAGCGGTGGCAGTTAAGGTAAAATTGGCTTGGAAATTAGCTGGATTACTTGGATTTGTTGGGTCAAACGCTGGAAGAGGAAGAGAAAGAATAGTGCTGAAAAAGCCATAACCATCTACCGTAACCGTTTCAGTATGATCGCACGTTACAAGGTTTGGTACCGTAATAGTATCTACACAAATATCTACAAGGGTAGTTCCTCGGAAACATGGGCTTGCTGGGTTTAGATTTGTTGGATCACAGAATTGCCCATTTACATTAGTGCTGAGGGGTGCTTGACCTTGCACGTTAATGCTGCCTCGTGTGGTAATATAATTATTATTCGGCGTTGTAATAACAACCTGGCTGTTTAATATGGTTCGAGAGTGAAGTGGAATTGCTTGGGTAGAAACCACAATACCGCTACTTGTTACCACACTCAGGGTAAATTGGTAATCGCCATCAGGCAGCCAGTTGAAAGCCAAGCCTGCACAATCAGTAGCGTCATTCGTTGTTCCAATGGGGTTTGCCAGCGGATTTGTTAAATTTAAATTATTCACTGAACTAGCATTCAACCCGTTCAAACACACCTTTCCATCAAAACTGATAAATTGAGGTAACTGACCCGCGTACTGAGCCCGCCACAGAATAGTTGATGCCTCTGGGCTTACGGTTGGATCGCTGGTGATTGGGGTTGTTGGATTTGAACTTTTCGTGATGTCAATCGTGTAGTAACGAATATCTGGAGTTGTTGTTGGATCGGTTGGGTTCAAGTTTGCAGGGTTTGCTGCCTTGTTTTCAAACCGTATACCATCTTGCCGTCCATCACCGTTGGGGGAAATATAGCTTAAATCGGGAATGCTGGATAGATCAATGGCGTACACATCTACGTTCAGGTTTCTGGTTTGGGCTCGTAAATTGTTCGACAAATCTACACTTTGGAATATCGTTTGGTTTGCAACTAGAGGTGGTTTTGGGCTTGGATTTGCCCCTGCATAATTACTGAGCTGGTTCAATATTACCTTCACCTCGCACACTTCAACATCTGCAGTTGCTGGGTTACTATCTGTGTCGGCATACTGTCCACACGTAATTGAAAATGGTGATTGAACCAACGTTGGATTGTTTGCTGGCGGATTGAGGGGATTAACAGCATTTTGAGCTGCACGGATAACAACCGATTGAGCCAATGCATCGGGGGAAACAGGAGAAATTGGAGTTGGGTTGGCTGGGTTCGATGGTGAGCTACTTGGCGTTTTTCCTGTGGTTTGGTTGTTTGCTGGATCAACCGTAATGAAACTTTGGTAAGCATCAACACTTGCTGGATACAACGCTTGCAGCTGAGGATTGGTGATGGTAAGAATAGAATTTTTCTCGGTGGTGATGGTAAATTCTTGTGCTGAGTTTGTTTGAGTTGAACCTTGGCTTGGGGTTGTAATGTTCAAATAATTGGTAGAATCAATAACAAACGTAACATCTGGTTTGGTTGTTTGTGGATTGGTTGGAGTTGCAGTATCTGGATTTGATGCTGGACTTGTTGGCACACTGTTCGAGCTGGAGTGAGGAACAGGGCTAGCAACTGGGTCGCACTGCATTTGAGAACTAAGTGCTGGTTGGTTATTGCTATCTAAAATCGATTGGGTGTCGGTTGAACAGGTTGTGTTTTTTGCCCTATCACTAGCTTTAACAATAATGCGGTAACTGGCATCTGGCTGAATATTTTGAAGTTGAACTGTGCAGGTTAGTTCCACCGCTGAAGTTGCTGGATGAGTTGGGTTAATAACATTTGCAGGGCTGACAGAGTTCAAGTTATTACTTGGGCTACAAGCAAAAGAATTAAGCAGGTTATTCGATACATCTTGCCCGTTCAGGATGAGTGGCACTTCACTCCACCGTACATCGTTCGGGTTTGCTGGGGTTGTTTGTCCATTATCTGTGCTAAACGTTGTAGATTTCAAAAGCGAAACAGACACGCCACTTCCATCAGCAAAAAAGCCTGAAGTTTGGCTGCCATCCCCTGTAGTATCTGGATCAATAAGCGTAAACTGGATTTGGGGATTACGATTATCTTTTGGGTTGCCATCGATGGTTGGGGTTGGCTGTATAAGCCGTTGGTATGAACTAAATGCCGCATTTGCTGGACTTGGCAGAGCAATTGATGAAGTTGTTATTGGAGATGGATTTGTTAGATTTGCGGTACTTGCAACCAAAACACTCGCAATTTCAGGATTTGTTTGTTCATGATTTACTGTCCAGCTTTGAATTGGAGCCTGAGCTGATGGAGCCACTACCGCTGGATTTCCAATAACATCAATTGTGTTTCCAACACTGTCACTCGTTTGAAGTGAAAAGCTATTTTGCCCTAAACTAAGGGGAAGTGAAAGCGAAAAGTTTTGAGTTCCATCAACAAAATTTGTAACATCTTCGGTACTGGTTGGCACTAAATTAGTTGGGCTACTCAGATGATTCAGCAACAGTTTAGCTCCTTGTGAAACAATAAAATCTTGATCTTGTTTTCCTGCCTGATGAAACACTCCCACTGAACCGCTAATGGTTGGAATGGTGTTATTAATCCAGCTATTATTGGCAAGGTTTGTAATGGCAATGTTCGCCCCTGTATCGTCAAGAACAAGAATTGGTTTGCTCGCTGGGTCGTTTGGATCGTTGGTTTGAGCTGCTTTATCCGCTACTTGAATACTGGCAATGTAAACACCATCTGGCTGTGGAGTTGTTGGGTTTGCTGGATTCACTCCATCCCCTAGCCCATTCCACACTGCTTTCATCGTTATCTGGTTTTGTGGATCAGCTGGATTCGTTGCGTTTGGGTACGGATTTACAAGATTTGCTGAAGTACAATCAAACGGTGCTGTCCACGAATTAGGGTCAAGTGGATCAGGGTTTGACGGAGCTGTTGGATTGATGGCTTGAGTAATAAGCTGCTGACACTGCGTAATAGTTGCAACTGTTCGGTCAAGTGCCGTTGGGTTATTCTCGTTCGCCGTTGGTTGAATAATCTGAATTTGAACCTTGTCTAAATTCTTTTCTGTAACGTTAAAAATAATATCTGTTGTATCCTTAATACTCAGTGAAGTTGCATTATTAGGAGAAAACCGCTCAGGAGAAAGATATGAATTGGTAATTAATGGCAGTGTTGCATCTTGAGTGCTGTTTTGAATTGTAGACCAGCTTGAAGTATTTCCTTTGTTCGCCGTGTCAGATAACGGAAGTGCTGGATTCACAATTCTATCACGGGCTTTGGCTCGGTAATAGTACGTAGTGTTATCTTGCAGGTTCGGAATTTGAAATTCCATCGGTTGTTTTACCCCACTGATGAACGTTGTGTTTTGCCATCCCATCGCTGGTGTTGTTTGATAGGAAGCATTTTCAGGATTCGTTGGGTCAAATGTTGGATCAGTTGAACACTCTGGGCTTGTTGAATTCGATACACAATTATACGGATACACCAATTTTGATCGATCAGAAAACGTTGAATCGGTTGAAACTTCCAGGTAATAACTTAACTGAGGCTCGGCTGGGTTATTTGTTTTTCCTGAAATATTGTCGGTTACAGGGGCAAGAATAACTGAAGCTTGGTTTCCTTGAGTAAATTGAGGAAGAGTAAAGGCTGGAGTTGCAGGCGGCGTGGTGTCAACAATAAGTCTTCCTGCTGGAACATACCCAATAGCCATGTACTGATCTCGCAGTTCGGCTTTTATGTAATCATCTCGATCACGAACAAGGTGGGTTCTGCTCACCGATGGTTTATTTGGACCATACGATCGCTGAGAAAAATCAGTTGCAGGATCAGGATTATTAAAGTCAACATCTCCATGCCACGTTAGCTGGTTGTCGCTACTTGCAATAAATTTATTATAAGCTCCAAAATTATTTACATCATTCGCATTATGTTCTCCATCAGCAATGTTATCTAATTGAAATGTTACATTATCTGCTCCACTACAATTTCCTGAATATTGTGGATTCACAGGACTGGCAGGATTACTAAGGTTCGTTGGATTTGCTGCGTTATACGTTGAAAGTGTGTGCGATTGATCACAAGAACCAACATGTTCAGTAAACGGATACGTACTTGGCTGAGAAAGAGTAGCTGTTGGAGGAACGTTTATGTCATATTCAAGATATGATGTGTTATTATTTGCATTAAAACATGGATGTCCTGAATTACCAACATTACTTTGCACTTCTTCTTTTGAACAAAATACTGCACCTTTTCCATTATTTCCAGCTCCATCATCAGCATCAATTCCAATAACCACATCTCCAGGAAATGTACCAACGGTGCCATTCGTTCCCTGTCCTCGAATAATGGTGGTGATGTCATCTGAAGTTTCCCAGCCATGATTAAAAGGAAAATTGCGATTACCAAAATACAAATTAGCACCTCCAAGGTTTGCACTCATCTGAGGAATTTTATTTGGATACACACCCTCATCTTCATTAAACCAATTAGCTAATGCATAAATTCTAGCGTTAAAAGCACCACCAGTTGTTCCATAGTGAAATACATGAAGTTTAATATTTACCGCAGAAGCGTTAAGACCTATAAAGCGAAGAAAGCCTTGAGAATTGTAAAACGTAACAGGAGGAGTTGAAGTGTTTTCATCATAATCTCCAATAAAAATAGGTTTTCCAACTAAACCAGTAGGAGAAGTATTCGATGGTGATGTGTAATAATCTTGATTCGTTCCTCGTTGTTCTACTTGTGGATCGATAATTAATGGAAATGATCGAGCTGGATCACGCAAAAAATCTTGATTGGGGAAAATAGTGAGGGAAGAATCGTTGCTGGCAAGAGTGTATTTCTCAAAACGTTGATCCTGTCCATTTTCTTCATACGTAAAAGGAGTGGAAAGAATAATGTTTGAAAGTCCATCAATTGTTACAGGGCTATTAACCTCAGCAGTTTGAGTTAAATTACGATTCGTAGAAAGAATTTCAAAGGTAACTGAGGAGAAAGAAGAAGCAAGAGCAGCGGCAGATTTCAATACAATTTGTTTTTTAACCCCCGATGAAGTGACGAGATAAACAAGATCAGTATCTGGTAAAATATTTGAATAGGTAATAGTATTAGCAGATATTGTTGCAACCGATTCACTCACAGCTACATTATCGATCAAAAGCTTTCCCACCCGAAGCGTAAGCCCATTTCCTTCATACAAAAAACCACCTGAAGGAGTGGAAGCAAAATGAACCGTAAAATTATTCGAAGCATTGCGGTACGCATACCCACTAACTGAAGAATCTGGAATGATGGTCGAGTCAATCTCTTGCCAAGAAGAACCATTATTCCAATGAATTGCATCAGTAAACGAACGAGCCACAATACGATACCCAGCAGGAGCAGAAGTATCTATCTTTTTGAAGTATTTTGTATGAGCGTCTCTCATTGAAATAATCTCACTTTCACCATCTAAACCAGTTGATGGATCAGTTAAATTCCCTTCTTCAGATGCAGACGCGTTAGCAGACGGGGTGTTTTTTCCACTCTCGGCCAATACACTCACAGAAACTGGCAGTAACAACCCAGAAAACATCACAGCAATAAGGAAAACAGACAGAGCTGAGGTAACATGACGAAGAGGAAAACGAGAGAAGCGAAACATAACAAAGAGTGATGAAAAATGAGATGACATTGAATCAGTAGCGGCAATGAGGCAGTGCCATGGTGAGAGTAAACTGTGATAAAAAATTTGCATCAAAAAACGCAACAGAAAAACCAAGCACACCAGAATAAAGTTGTCAAGAAACATACTCAAGCCCATCTAAACAAACTTCGTATAACAATGTTTTGAAAGGGAAAAAGTATTGATTTATGAGGGTTTTTGGCAAATAACATTACATGAAAAACACACCTTAAAAAAATAAAAATGATATACAAAAATATGTAAAAAATGAATAGTTCAAACAATCTCTCACCCAGAATTTTTCCACCATCATCATCAATGTATTTCAAAATCTAAAAATAGATTATGGAGTTACCGCCCGATTATTCCCCGGTGTCATCCTGAATTTATTTCAGGATCTAATATTCCACTTATCTGAATATCTAGACGGTTGACTATATCAAAGAACTTGATCAACATTTTTTTATAAAAAAATATGCCTACAAATCCAAATTTAACCGAGCTCGAAAAAAAAGTAATGTTTGAAAAATACACCGAACCCGCTTTCACGGGAAAATTTACAGATTCCAAACTTGAAGGTGCTTACGTGTGCAAAAATTGTCACCATCTACTCTATTATTCCAAAGATAAATTTAATTCATACTGCGGTTGGCCTTCTTTCGATGATGAAGCTTTCGAGGCTGTGAAAAAAATTCCAGATGCCGATGGTTCGCGAACAGAAATTCTGTGTAACAATTGCAACATTCACCTTGGCCACGTTTTTACAGGAGAAAAATTCACCATAAAAAACCTCAGACACTGCGTTAATTCAGCCAGTTTAGATTTTATTTCTCAGGAAAATATAGGTTCAATTGTTGTGGGTTGTGGCTGTTTTTGGGGTGTTCAGCACTTATTCAAAAAACTTGAAGGTGTTATTTTTACCAGTGTAGGCTACAGCGGTGGCGATACCGAGAACCCAACCTATCAGGAAGTTTGCAACTATTCTACTGGCCATTACGAGGTTTTACAGGTACTGTTTGATAAAAATAAAACTGATGTGGAAAAGGTTTTAAAATACTTTTTTGAAATTCACGACTTTACCCAAAAAGATGGACAAGGTCCAGATATCGGCCAGCAATACGAATCAGTCATTTTTTATCAATCTGAAGAGGAAAAACAAATTGCTGAACAGTTGATCTTAGCACTCCAATCAAAAGGCTACGATGTTGCAACTGAAGTTTTACCAGCAAAAACCTTTTACCCCGCTGAAGATTATCATCAAAATTATTACACAAAAACAGGAAAATCCCCCTATTGCCACATTTACAGAAAAATATTTGAATAACTTGATTTTATAGCGGCTTGATAATAATTCTCAGCTCGAGTGCATTGACATCCCGATTCACTCTACTGTCATCCTGATACACCGCCTAGTGTCATCCTGAATTTATTTCAGAATCTGGTATAAATAATAATTGAACGTAGGGGAATGGCTTGCCTTCCCAATTGATACAAACCTTCCTTTATTTATCGCAATAGCCTGATACTATAACTCCCCGTGGCTTGGAGGTTGGGGGGTATTCGATACAGGTTATGATTTACGGAACGAGTTTATTCCTCTTATAAATTATTATTCTAAATCGTACTTGATTCTAAATATAACAGCCAGCATGAGCAATAAAAAAAATCCTCCACGAAGGAGGAAAAAACAATGAATTTTAAGATAATGTTGTAAGAAACTATGCTTTCTTTGGACGTTTCACACCGTATTTTGATCGGCTGCGTCTTCGTTCCATGTTGAACTTTGGTTGCTTTCCAACACCAGCAGTATCAAGCACACCACGAACAATAGTGTATTTTACACCAGGTAAATCTTTTACACGACCACCACGAATAAGAACAACACTGTGCTCTTGCAAGTTGTGCCCCATACCAGGAATGTAAGCAATAACTTCCATTTTGTTAGAAAGCTTTACCTTTGCAACTTTACGCATAGCTGAGTTTGGCTTCTTTGGAGTTCGAGTATAAACCTTTGTACAAACACCGCGTTTAAATGAGTTATTTGCTTTCTTTGGCTGATTCGTTAAAGAATTCCAATTACGAGCTAACGCTGGTGAGGTTTGTTTGCGAACTTTATCGGTTCGAGGTTTTCTGATAAGTTGATTAATTGTTGGCATACTCAAAATTAGTTAGCTGGTTTCATTGTTTGAGAAAATTCGTGTTTATCACCAATAATAACGTGTAAGCGGTTATTTGCTCTGTTATCAGTTTGACGATTGCGAGGAAGCATTTTCTTTACTGCCCAATACACAGGTTTTGTTGCATCTTTTGCAATTTGCTCAGGAAATGAAGTAATTGTTAATCCTCCAGGTGTACCAGAGTGACGGAAATAATTTTTTCGTTCAGATTTTTTTCCAGTTAAAACACATTTTTCAGCATTAATAACCACAACAACAGCTCCCATATCAACGTCAGGTGCGTAGTCAGCACGATTTTTTCCAGCTAATAAATCAGCAGCTTTTACAGCCAATCTACCGAGAGGTTCTTTAGAAGCGTCTAAAATGTACCAATCACGTTGGATTCCCATAGTAGATGGTCGAGTTGTTTTTGAAGATTTTCGAATTGCTTGAGACATACATTCATTTCACATTATCTTATTCTTGCACAATAGAAACAATACTTTTATCGTGTACTGAAAAAGGTTTAGAGTATTTTAAAATACGGGTGTACCCACCATTTCGTTCTTTTAAGGTTGGAACAATTTCCTCAATTAACTTACGAGCTTCCTTTTCATGTAAAAATGGACGAACTTTTGTATAAGCTAATTTAGCGTCATCACCTGAACGTTTTACCAATGTTACTAATCGCTCAAATTTTGGAACAAACCATTTTGCACGAGCAGTAAAAGTAGTAATTTGGCCGTAATTAATAAGGGCTAAAGAAAGATCAATCCACAAACGCTTTCGTTCTTGAGGAGTTCTTTTAAACTTTTTAGTATTTTTTAAATGTCGCATATCTCCAATTTATTATGAAATTTTAAGAACAGTTTCAAAAGCACGAAAACCGTATTGTCTATGATAATTAGATTTTGGCTTGTATTTTACAACTCGAATTTTTTCACCTTTCTGGTGACGAAGAACAACCGCTTGAAGAGATTTTTCTTCTTTATCTGAACCAAAGGTAAATAGAACTGGAAGTTCAACTGTCTCACCTTCTGGTGTTTCTAAGCGATCAACAATAATTTGCTGACCTTTTGAAACATTGTATTGGTGAGCCCCTACTTTCACAACAAAAGGCATAATAAATATAATAATAAATTAAATGATTTTTTTAACTTTGGCTTTTAACAATCTATTTTTCACTCGAAATGTTACGTTGTCGCCAACTTTTTTTCCAAGAACTTCTTTTCCAAGAGGAGATTCGTTACTAATTTTACCGTTTACTGCATCTGCTTCGCTACTTCCAACAAGAGTGAATGTAAAATCTTTCCCGTCATGATCGTATTCAATAATGAAAGAGTCACCAAGATCGATGCGAGTATTTGTGCTATCACCAGTGATTATTTGGTAGTCAGATAGAAGATCTTTAATTTCATCCATTCGACGATTCAAATCTTCAGCTCGTTCTTTAGCAGCAGCAAAACCAGCGTTTTCTCTTAAGTCTCCTTCTTTACGAGCACTGTCAACGGCAAGATACGATTCAGGAATAAGTACCTCTTCGATCTGCTTTAATTCAGCTTGTAAATCAGCTAAACCTTCTTGAGTAAGATAGTTAGTCATTGGTTGGTGTGTATTGATGATAATAAAATTTTTTCACTTTTGTCAAGCATTCTCTTTTTTATCGGTGTTTATCTCAGTGTGATTCAGTTCTAAACCTCTCGACTCAAACAATTTAATCATAATAGCGTGAACAAGTCCAACGTTTTCTCCCCCAATATAATCTTGAGCAAGTCGAAGATATCGATTAAAAAGATTTTTATGATCAACTGAAGAATCTTGATATAAATCTAACTCAGTTAATAAGGTGAAAAAAAGTGCCTTAACCAAATCGTAGGTTTTTTGCCAATCATGTAAGAACTGCTGTAATTCTTTTTGGTATAAACCCTCCTTAGAAAGAAAAGACTGATAGCTTACATCAACTTCCTCTTTGCTAAAATGAGATTGAGATTCTGGTAGAAACAATTGAATAAAATCCCATTCTGCATCTTTAATAATATCTGTACGGTGTAAAAAAACATGCGTATAAATAGCAAAAAAAAGTGCAGTTCGAACAGGCAAATCCCATGTTTCAGTCACAATTATACTAATTTAGCTAAAACTTTTCTTCCTTTGTAGTAACCACAGGTGTGACAAACTGAATGAGGAAGAACTCCAGCACCACAATTTGAACATTTTGCAAGTTTACGAATAGATTCAACTTTTCCATGCCCAGTTGCTCGGCGATCATTACGTCGTTTCTGAGTGGTTTTTTTACGTGGTACAACAGCCATATTTAAATGATATAAAAATTAATAATGAAGATGGTATTATTCTTCAGTGTCAGGAATTACGTTTACAAATGTGCGATTAGTAAGGTTTCCAGTAAAAGCTGTTACTTTCTTCTTACTAAATTCTAACACTCCAGAAACAAGTGAAATGATTGTATCATCTGCTGTTCGTTTTGTATTTTTTCCAGCGTGGAATTTAGTACCACGTTGACGGATAAGGATTTCTCCAGCGTCAACACGTTCACTTCCAAAAACTTTTACACCAAGTCGCTTTGATTTTGAGTCGCGATTATTACTGGTACTTCCTGCTTGTTGCTTATGAGCCATAAAATGTTATTTCGTTGATTATCGTTAAATAGTATGAGATACAAAAACTAACGTTTTGACCATTGTTCTGATTTACGAGCTTTTCGTTTACCTGGTCGTTTAGACAATACTTTACGTATATCAGTACTTAAGTAGTTATTTAAGCGTAATACTGGTTTATATGCTTCATCTTGTTTTACTAAAGCCTTAGCAATAGCTAAACGAGCAGCATCAGATTGACCCATTGTTCCACCTCCTCGGATGAAAAGATCGATTCTACCGTTACTAATACCAGCGTTTGAAGCCATTATAGTAAGTGTTTGGTAATAATAGTGTGGAAAATACTCATCTGCTTTTTTACCGTTCGCAAAAATTTCAAGAACCGCATCAGAAGGATAGTATTTAGCTCGGGCTGTTGAAGCCTTACGCCGCCCTACACCGTAGGAATATTTTAGATCACGTGACGTACTCATAAAAGTTAGTTTCTTCTATTTTAATAAACAAATATCTTGGCTTTTGTCAAGCTAAAATTAGCGTATTATAAAAATACGCACGAAAACAAAAAAAATCCCGTAGTAAAAACCACGGGAAGTGTTGATGGTATTTTTAATTATTGAATGGCAATTTTCAATTTATTACGACGTTGGCTTGTATACCATACCGTTGCAACAACTAAAAGACCGGTTATCATACCATAAAGTAATAACTCTCCACCTGTTCGAATAAGGGTGGCAGGTGTAACAATAACAGTTATTCTATCATCATCACAATCGTTATTGTAATTTGTGTCAGTTAACTCACGCCCGGTTGTATCTTCTGGGTATTGAACACAGGCGTTGTTTATCATATCAGTATTAACAAGAATAAGCGTAGAAACTTTAGCGTCAATCTCAATAATAACTGTTTGACCTGTTTTGATAATTCCAGCCCAATCTAAATCTCGATTTATTGAACCAGGATCAGTTGCTGTTGATTCTGCTGAAATAAGGCGGTAGTTGTTTGGATTCGTTGTTGGATTCAAAAAAGTTGGCCAATCTTCACGCAAATTAAATCGAGCTACTTTTGCAGGACCGTTGTTTGTAATTGTATAGCGGAAAGTAACAGAATCACCTGGTTTAAAGTCGTTGCCAACATGAGTTTTAAGAATAACCATATCAACCTTTGGTTCTAACTCAACTGTTTCAGGATCACAGTCATTTGTTTGATTTGTATCGGTAAGATCACGCCCTGTTGAATCTTCTGGGTTTTTCACACAAGCATTGTTTGTTACCTGAGTAGTTGTATCTAAATCACCAATAACTTTTGTTTCGATTTCAATATAAACCGTTTGACCTGTTTCAATAACACCTGTCCACACCGAACCAGTAACTAATCCATTTGTTACCGATCCTTCGTTTGTTGCGCTTCCCATACCTGGAAGTACTTTCCATGAATTTCCTTGCATGATTAATTGAGAAGGAGGTGTTTCTTGAAGATCAAATTTTGTTACTTTTGCAGGACCATTATTTCTAATAATTAAACGGAAAGGAACTGTTTCATCATTACGATACGGCCCGAAGCCATTTGGAGCAACCTTTTGAATGGTTAAATCAACTTTTGGTTCAAGCTCAACGTTTTCATTATCACAATTATTATTTGGATTTGTTTCAGTGGCATCTGACCCTGTTGAAGTTTTAGGGTTTTGAACACACGCATTGTTTGTTACCTCAGTTGTTGTATCTAAATTAGCAATTACTGTTGTATCTACTTGAATAATAACCGTTTGACCTGCGGCTACACTTCCATTCCATTGAACACCTGTTGCTGACCCATTTGAAACAGAACCAGTTGTAGAAGCTGTTCCACCAACTACTTGCCATGTTGCTGGATTTGGAGTGAGTTGTGAAGGAAAGGTGTCGTTTAAATTAAATTGTGAAGCTGTGCCTGATCCATTGTTTGTAATAGTAAAACGGAAAGGAACGGTATCACCATTACGATAAGGGCCAAAACCATTTGGTGCTGTTTTTTGTACTGTTAAATCGATATATGGATTTACTACATTATCTTGACCAGAGTAAGTTGTGTACCCTAATAATGTTACTTGAAGTGGGCCATTTTGCATAGCACGCGATGGCTGAACACCACGATTCACGTTATCTCCGTTATCACGTTCAACCCAAAAAACTCGTTGGCTTACATCTAAATCACCAGTGTTATCAGCAATAACTTCAGTTCGATTGGCAGGATCCTGAATTGCCGTAACAGGAACCACAATTGTAGCTGGCAAACCTGAAACAGGGCCTAAACTCATATTATAAGAATATGTTGAAGTTCCATTAGCACCTAACGCAAACGTTCCTGAGTGATTTGGCTGTCCACCAACTGGATTTGCTTGAGAAATGTTAAAATTAGCATTATACCCTGTTTGATTTTGTAAATTTAAAGATACACTTAAAACTGCGTTCCCAGCACTTTCAGAAATTGAAACAGATCGACTGAGCACGTTTGCAGTTTGCTTTGTTACAAAGCTATATCCAACTCTTCCTCCAGGTTTTGCTCCATTTCCCATGGTTTCATTTGCTGAAAAACGATAATATGCACCAGTTCGTGTGTAGGTTTGTACTCCAGTAGTGTTATTATTACTTGATAAGTAATTTAGATTATCACCAGTACTTACCGCCCCCATTCTACGAACATCGCCAGAATAATTTTTATGAGTTAAAAACATAAACCCATCAAAAGTACGAACGGTATGACCTGTACTATTTTCATAGTGATACCCAAATTCTACTGTAGTTTGTGGCGGAACTGCTACTGAAGTTGCATATCCATTTCTTCCCCAGAATGTTGATGTTGGCTGTTTAAAAGCATCAATATTTCTTCCAGCTGGCCAGTTTGAACCAGATTCGCCTGAAACACCTGAATACGTTATTCCCCCAGGAACTGCATTATTTGCTGGTAAATTAGCATAACTTACAGAATTTGTAATTTCTAGGTTACAATCCCACACGTCACCGCCAAAAGCATCTGCGTGAACTGAGATAGGAGAAAGAAGTGTTGAGTACCCTATAATTCCAGCTAAAGCTAAACCAAGAGTAGCAAAAGAATAAAAGCCTAAGGTTTGAATATCAACTTTTTGCATTTTTTGAAAGAAACGCTGAGGAATACTTGTAACAGACATATTATTTATATTTGTTTTAGTTATTTGATGGTTCTTTTGTTTTATTTTTTTGATTATACTTGATGTTTTTTATTTGTGCAAATAACCTGTTTTCAACAGTTTAAAAAAAGTTTTTTATGGCACAAGAAGCAAATTAACACCACCCATAATAAGAGTTCGGTTATTCATAATTTTCTGATTTGGATAAGAAACAAAATCTATCCCATCACCTAAGCTTAACAGTGGTTTGCGAAAACCAACCTGAGGTACAAAAAAGAGTGTTTGAGGAGTTGAAACAGGAAGAGTAAATTCAAATGTTACGCTACTAACCATATCATCGTTAATATAAATACCAAGAACCCTGCTACCATCTGGCTGATCGTATCGGAAACCTGGTGGGTTTGCACCTTCAGAGAGATCTACTCCAGAATCCCACAGTAATTGATTTTCAGCAGGAGATTCAAACTCACTTTGTCGTTCTTGAATATTTTGAATATAAAAATTAGGTTTAAATGTTCTGCGAAGTGCCTGAGGACTGTAAACATCAAGATTTTGAGCATTTTTTGGAATTTGTAAACCAGCGAATGTAAAAGATAAATCTTTATTAAACACTCCACGAGGAATATTTTCGGGATCTTCAATAACCTGCTGATACGTAACGCTAACACGCTGACCACCAATAACGGAACGACTTGAAATTGACCATGAATTGCTTGTTATTCCATTTCGTTTATCACCTGAGGTATTAAAAAGAAGTGGCGAAAGAATAATTTTATCAGAATTTTGAGAGCTTGATTCACATGTTTTTTCTCCTGTAATATCTAAATAAGAAAAGAGTGTTTGTGTTTGTTCATTATTCGACCAAAGCTGAACATCTCGAGTAAATGCAAGGTTTGCAACAATAGAAAGTATTCCCTGCGTTCCATGATAAGATAAAATATCAGGTAGCCGATTTAACAACGCGTCAAAAATAGGAGTAAGCACCTCTTTAGGATTCTGCGGATTATCGTATTCAAGAGCGGTCAAACGGTCGATTTCCGAAAGAAGCTGGCTAGAGCTAAGAGTACCAACTCCAGCAACTTTAAATTCAAAATCTGGCGGAAGAATTTCATTCAAAACTTCAGGAGTTATCATGGCAAGATGATCGATTGGAAAGCCTGTAGTACTGTCGGCAAATTCACGTTGTAAAAATGCGGCTGAAGTTGGAAAACAAGAGAAATTATTGGTATCACTTGCCCCACCAAAATTATACTGTTGACCCCAAGGAATGGCATAATTTGACACAAATGGACTGGTAATTCGTGGTTTTTTTTGCGACCCCTGAATCCAGTAAATTGAGTTGCTTTGTCCAATCGCTATTTGTCCTTTGTCTATTTCAAATGGAATATACGAACCAATAAACCCACCAGTAAGACGAGCCTCAGCGGTATTTTGATTAAACAAAACAATGCGTTGAACTGTTTTATAACCAAGAATATCAAGAATGGAGTTGGAGTGATTGTATATATATTCAACGATCTTCAATATCTGGTCTATTATGCTAAACGTGGTAATAAGTTTTTGTTTTCCAGAAAAAGAGGCCAAACTTCTATACATCCACAAATTCTGCCATTCTCTCTGCGTTTCAACAAAAAGTGGTTGAGTTCTTGTTAAAAAATCGGCTAAATCGGTTGTAAAAAATTGCTGTGGTGACCGAACATTTATAACACCATCAACTGAAAACCGATAGTCACGAAAAATCTCTAATTCACGAAGCCATTGGTCGGCAAGATGTACAACGCTATTTACATCAGAATCAATAAAAGGTTTTAACAAAAAGTACGAGGAGGTGTCAGAAAAAGCCTCAGTTATATCGTTTCGAATTTGAGCGATAGAATTTGAGCGATCTTGTTTATTCAGTTCATAAAAAGTGGAAATAATTTCTTGCCAATTTGGTTGTTTTTCTTGAATTTCTTGAATAGAATTGGAAAAAGAAGAGAGAAATGATGAAAAAAATACAATACAAATAATACCTACTGTTAAAACAGAGTGGAAGTAGCTTTTTATGCCCATTTTAAAAAAAGTGGAAAATGGTTTTTTTTGCTGTTTTTGTTTCAGTTTTTGCAGTCGGTTAGACACGGAGGTGTTGTTTCAATTTGAATTGAGTGTACACGCAAACAAAAATTTTGACAAGTTGAGATTCTAAACTATTTTTTTACGGAAAAAGGTACGTACTATTTATGCTTTTTCTTCAGAAGCTATTTCAGTCTTAACGAAAAGAGAACAAACAGTGGAATTCGTGAATGAACCTCGTAAAAATCAGGTTTTGCAGATGCAGATTCACTAACTGGAAGTGGCTCAAGCATGGAATTAATAGAAAAGCCAGCATTCAAAAATGTGTTTATCATATCACTTATTGGACGGTGATAGTGAGTAATTTCAAGGTTACCAAAAAGAGTTTCGTTAATAGGTCGTTTCGTTAAGTAATCGCCAAATATAGTATAATTTTGAGTAATTTTATTTGTTGATTGAGAAGATAAATGTGGAGATTTTATTTTTTTATATCCCATTAAAAATTGGGTGTATTCTTTATTTTTTATTGACTGCGAACCCCATTTGATAGGGTGATGAGTTGAAAAAATACAGCTACCACCAGGCTTCAACACGTTCCTGATAGTTGCAAAAAGGTTGTCCCAATTTTCAATGTAGTGAAAGGCAAGGCTTGAAAAAACGAGATCAAAAGAGGCTTGTGGATAATGAAGATTCAACATATCAGCAACCTCAAATTCTAAATGTGGATAGCTATTTTTTGCCCAATCAATAAGACCTTCGGCGTTATCGATGCCAACTACCCGAGTAGCTCCACGTTGATACAATTCTTCACACTCTTCGCCACTTCCACACCCTAAACAGAGTACGGAAAGACCTTCAAGATTTGGTAGTAGTGAATAAATTGCAGGTTTTTCTAAGAAATCGTGAGCAAAATGTTGATTTGAACTTCGCTTGGAAGACCACTGAGCAGAGTAATCAGAATAATTCATATTGAAACATCTGCAACTTGATTTATTGATAACAATAACATTTCTTTTTGTGTTGGTGGTGGGTGTGGCGGGATTTGAACCCTCGACCGCAGACTTATAAGATCTGTGCTCTAACCCCTGAGCTACACACCCGTACTAAAAAAACATGAAACGATGAAGAGAAATTGTCAAGGTTGACATCAGTAAAGCTTTTTTCTATGATAGCAATAATTGTTAAGCCTCTATGAAAATTATCTATCGTATTTTGAAAGCACTTTTTTTATGGGTTACCCCTATTGTTGTTGTAATATTCAGTATTATTATTAACGCAACGAATGCCGATTTATACAAAAATACTTTTCGTTCAAATTCATTTTATAGCAATGTTTCTGAAATTTTAATAACCCCTTCGAATCAAAAAATAACTGCGGCTAGTAGTTTGCCTCAAGCAATTGTTCTGTATAGTTTAACACAAGAATTTGCAAAACCCGATTGGATTCAGAATGTTGTAGAACAAAATGTAGATTTAACAACTGCCTGGCTTCGTGGTGAAGAAAAAGATTGGGTTGTGTTTATTCCAACAACCGATATTGATGTTGCACTTAAAAATAGGCTCGATAACACAGTACAAAATTTATCAGCTCAATCAAGTGTGATCCCTACTTGTACGACTGATCAAGAATTGGCGTTAAAAAATAAAGGTTTTTCAGTAGCCGATGGGAGGATTTGCTTGCCTGAATCTGTTCAAAAAGGAAACCAAAAACTTTCTGAATTTTTAGCCATTCCAAACCAAACTGACAGACTCGACTCGGTTCTTCCGAATAACGAATTAAATCAATTGAGTGATCGTTTCCCCGTTTCTTCAATAGGTGGTTTTGTTCAACAAGATGATGCTGCAAATAAACTACTCAACAGTTTTCGTTGGTTAATTTTATATACGCAAAAACTTACTATTCCAGCTATCGCAATGGTATTTTTGCTGCTTACTCTTTTACTGATATTATCAAAAATATCTGGATACTCGGTATATCAACAACTTCAGTCAATACTATTCACACTCGCAGCTTCAATTTTTACCCTATCGGTAACGGTTATTGTTTCATTAGGACTTACAGCTTATCTTTCAACATGGCTGAATAACGTTATTTTACCAGGGCTTGTAACAGGTAAATTAGCTGAGTTGGTTGGTTGGAAAATTGTAAATATTATTGTTCTTTGGGTTACTCCAGCTTTGTGGATTGCTGCTATTTTTGCTGGATTAAGCTTTTTTATTCGAATAATGCGAGCAATTTCTTTAAGAAACCAGTCGGTTAAAAATGATGAAATTTTATCTTACAAGCCTAACTTTGAAAATAACAAAACCCTTGATGGTCAATTTCAACAGCAAATTCATCAAACACAAGTACAACAAGTTACAAACAACATTGGTGGGCAAGATCATTATGAAAAACAGTACGATCCAGAAACATTATCGGCAGAAAAAAATGACGCTGGCACAATATTTCACGGAACAGAAGAGGAAATTCAGCACTTTTATCAGCAAGAAGAAGAATTTCAAGAGCATCTAAATGAACAAAATACTCGCGTGGAAAAACCTCAAAACCCTGAACCAAACAGATTCCGTGGATTATAATTGACAAAAATAAGATGAGCTGAAACAACTTGTATTCAGTATGTCTATAATAACTACAACCTGCTTTGGACTTCAGTTTTCAGGGTTTTCGTTTAACGCATCTGGAATTAACAATCAAATATATCGTCAGCTTGAAAAAATTGGGAAGTCCAATTCAGCTGCCATTATGTTAAAATCTATTACACTTGAAAAACGGTTAGGAAATGAAAATCCTAAATACATTGTAAAGTCGCCTCTTATTCCTGGCTGCACTTTTAATTCAATGGGTCTTCCAAACGATGGTATTGAAAAAAGTTTAGAATATGTAACTGCTTTAAAACAAGCAATGTTAGCAGGTGAAATTCCAAAAAAACCTATTATTGCAAGTATTTCTGGGTTAAGTTTGGCAGAGAATATTGAACTATACAAACAGGTTCAAGCAAATGGAGATGCCGATGCAGTTGAAGTAAATTTATCGTGTCCAAATGTTATTGGTAAGCCAATTATTGGGTACGATATTGAGCAAATTGAGCAAACCTTACATGAATTTTCAAAAATCGGCGGAAATGTAAAAACTGGTTTCAAGCTTCCACCTTATTTAGATGTAACGATGTTTGATAAAGTAAGCGAAGTGTTGTTGAAGTACAAGGTTGATTTTATTAGTTCAATAAATACTGTTTCGGCACTTGTTATTGATGCACAAAAAGAAAGTGTTATTATTAAGCCAAAAAATGGTGTTGGTGGTTTAGGTGGCGACTTTGTAAAACCAGTTGGGTTACTGAACGTAAGAAGCTTTTACGAACGAATTGGTGATAAAATAGATATTATTGGCGTTGGTGGTGTACGAACAGGAACTGATGCTTTTGAATACGCTTTAGCGGGAGCTTGTGCGGTTCAGGTTGGATCGGCGTTTGCTCATGAAGGTGAAGAGATTTTTACGAAAATTGATACTGAATTACAGGATATTTTAACAAAAAAAGGCTATAACTCAATTTCTGAAGTTATTGGAAAGCTGAAGGTTTTGTAAAGCCAATAAATCTACATTATGGAGTTTTAAGAAACGTCTTCCCTACTCATTTTAGACCTCGAATAATAACAAATTTATATTTTTAGCTTATGCCTCGTCTTTCAATTCTCCAACTGAACACGTTTAATTTTCATTTACCCAAGAAGATTATTGAATTTATTGAGAAAAATCAGCCAGACATTATTACTTTGCAGGAGGTTAGCACTGGAGAATTAAACAATTGTGAAGATAAAAAAACAAACTTTTTAGAAACAATAAAAGCTACATTTGGGTACGATGGTGTTTTTGCTGCCAGTCAAGGTTGGGTTCGAAATGATGGAAAAGTGAGCCAATGCGGAAACGCCATACTTACAAAATTAAATATATTAGATTATTCGATAACCTTTCAGCCAAGTTTACCTACGTACTGTTTGTATGAACACAATCACCCCTATTTTCATATTGAAGGAAATAGCTGGGAGGCAAAAAATTCTCGATACGAATATGCATTTGAACAACCAAAAAACATAGTAACAGCACTTCTTCAAACGAACAGTGGTGAAATTATAAAAGTTGTAACAACTCATTTAACTGTAAGTTACGGTTGCATGGAAACACTACAAACCATAGAACAAACACGCTTTTTATTACAGGGAATTGCACAGAGTAAACCAATACCAACAATTCTAGCTGGCGATTTTAACATTCAGCCTCAATCGAGCTCGATTCAGAGTATATTGAGCAGTGGATTTAAACATATCAACAACAATTCAACAAATAGTTTAGATAGAACGGTTCACAGTTTATTTCAAAAAGAACCTTTGCATAAGGGTTTAAATGTAGATTATATTTTTACCAAAGGGTTTAAAGATGGATCTGCTGAAGTACTTGATACAGCAGGTATTTCTGACCACGCCCCAGTTCTTGGATGGGTTGAGCTTTAAAAATCCACACTCAATTGATTATGGAGTGGATCTGATTACTCAGCCAGAAGCTGAAATGAATTCAGGATAACAAATAAAAGACAAACAAACAAAAAACCACCCTAAGGTGGAATAATACACAAAAATGATAAACAAGGTTTGATATTATTTTGAAACCATTACAGATTCAACAATTTTCTTAAATGATTCGATATCAGCAATAGCGATTTCAGAAAGCATTTTACGATTTAACTCGTTACCAGAGGCGTTAAGTTTACCCATAAATTGGCTGTACGTAAAACCTGTTTCGGCTTGACGCAACGCACCATTAATACGAGCAATCCACAAGCTGCGGAAATCGCGTTTTCGTAATTTTCGGCCGATATAAGCATTACTTTCAGCCTTTAACAGACGTTCTTTTGCTAAACGGAACTTAGAATGCCCTCCATGAAGGAATCCTTTTGCTCGTTGTAACAAATTTTTTCGTCTTTTATTTGAAGTAACTCCACGTTTTACTCGAGACATAATTGTTCAATTAGATAATTTTCTTCAGTTTTCGTAATGTTTTTGATAAAACAGTTATACGTTTTGATCGAAGCAAACGGGTTCGTGATTTGTTAATGTTTCGGTGAGCCGAATTGATACGATTAACAGTTAACTTCCCTTTTGAAAGATCGCCACCGTTGGTAACTTTAATGCGTTTTACCGCTCCTTTACGAGGTTTTGGTCGGAATTTTTTTAAAGCCATACTATTTAAATTTACTTTCCGTATACTCTACGTGCTTTCGCAGGATTGGATTATATTTGCGTAATTTAAGCTTTTGACCAGCAGTTTGAGGCTTACCAGTTCCTTTACTTTTACGCTTTGCATATCGATGCACCACAATGTTTCCATCGGCATCTTTTTCTTTACTAATCAATAAAATCTTATTTTTTTGCCAAGCCATACACGGTTAGTTATTAGGTTTGTTATGAGGCTTCTCTTCCTTTGGAACTTCTACTGCTTCTGCAAGTCCACGATTGTAGCTATCAACTAATCGTTCAAGAATTAAACGAACAGCATTCACAGAGTTTGTGTTTGCTACAACAGCATATCGCAAATCAGGAGGAAGTACTAAAGTACTGGTGTTTGTAAGAGAAATAATTGGAACATTCATTGTTGTTGCTTCACGAATGGCAACAGGGTCATTCAAAGCATCAAGAAGTAATACTGCTCCAGGACGGTTAGACTTAAGGTTGGATAATCCTCCAAAAGTGGCTTCAAGTTTTGCTAATTCTCGATCAATGCGGAGTTGTTCGTTACGAGCGAGTGCGTGAAAGAATGATTCGTCGGCTTTTACTTTTTCAAGCTTAGCTTTATGTTTAAGCGTTTGCTTGATAGTGGACCAGTTTGTTAACAAACCACCCAACCAACGATTATTCACGTAAGGCATCCCACCGTTACTAAACTTCCCTGCATATTCAGGAGTTAAACTTGCTACGTGTTTGGAAGTACCAACCAATAAAATTTGTCGCTTTTTTTGCCCAAG
>Ga0316610_1000110_pt1 | contig 22735 bp, 25 predicted proteins | sample MIS2017111B_MG_FD_207677 | JGI IMG/M metagenome (GOLD analysis project Ga0316610, IMG submission 207677) | Microbial mat bacterial communities from Middle Island sinkhole, Lake Huron, Michigan, United States - MIS.2017.111B | ecosystem: Environmental > Aquatic > Freshwater > Lake > Sediment... | reverse complement strand
TGTCTGACTTGAGATCAAATACTGACAGTAAATTTGTCTAGTAGTTTTCATAACAAATCACACGTTAGTTGTGTGTAGTAATACACAGTTATATTTTTTGATTTATGTAAAGTGAGGAAGTCCTAAAAAAATCCTCTGGATCTAAAATTTTAACATGATTAAAGCTTTCTAAAACAAGCAAATCTTTGTCATTGCTAATGATGAAATCTGCATTTGCACAAAGTGCTAAATCTATAAATTTATCATCTTTTGGATCGCGGCAAATTTTAACTTCTTTAGTGGTGCTCACCCTCTTGGCATTATATTTATAGTCAGCAACAAATCTTGCAACCTTACCATTATTTGAGATTTGTTTTTTATTATTTTTTTTCTTTAAGGCATCTTCAAGCTCTTGAAATGTTTCATCCGAGTAGCAAAGGTTAATCTTTCCACTTTTAGCCATTTTCAATATTTGTGAATCTTTGTTTGAGATGATGGACGCGATGATAAATGAAGTATCTAAAACAATTAAATTGGTCATGAATTTATTTTGCGTACTGATCTAACCTGTGTCTATGTGTGTTTTTGTGATGGCGGATCTTAATTACCTTTTCTTACAATCTTCTTATTTGCCTGCCACCAATCCTGAAAACTCTCTCCTTTACTTAATTTAAGAGCTTTTGGGTTATTTGCAAAAGATTCTAAAATTTTATCAAATTTCTCATCTGATAGATTGCTATATTCTTGATTTTTAACTTTAGCCTTCTTATTTGAATTTACCCATAATAAAAACCCTGTTCTGATCTTATCTGAAATTTCAAGCCCCGGAAGCCAATTTTCAGATTCACTCAGAGCTTCTTCAAGTTGTTTGTTTATAGTTATTCTGACAGTTGAAGACATATAGATACAGTCTAAGCCACTGAAAGGCTTTTGTCGAATTTAATTTGCAAAGGCCAAACACTGCTTCCAATCAAGTCAATCCAGCTGCTGGAGAATAATCAGAAAGTAGTTTTGGGCGGGTTTAATTTTAAGAAGTGAGTCTCAATCACATTGACAAAGTATATATTAGATTGTTATATTTACAATTAGTATATTATTATATTGATAGAGGTATAATTTTACTTGACATCTAGATACAATAATGTTAGAATGACTCTAACAAGACCTGCGTCTGAATGGAAAAGCGGCGGCTACGTAGCCTTTTAGTAGAGATACTAAATACTGAAAGCCAGGCAAATATAACCTCTATCATGAGGTTTGTTTTTATGTATTTCTTTTTTGGTGATGAAAGTAAGATCGACTCAATTTTTAGTCTTGCTTTATACGGGGTTAAGCAAGAAAATGTAGAAAAAATAGAAAGTTTAGTTTTAGATTTTATCAAAATTAACAGCCTTCCAAAAAATTATGAATTTAGATATCACTCCGATTCAAGCCTAATAAATCAAAAATTTCGATCTTTTATTATTGAAAAACTGATACAAACAAGATATATCGACTGTATTTATTTTGCTCAAGTAAATAACGCAAATGAACCCTTTAGTCATATAAATACCTTGGAAATCTTAATACCTTTGATTGCTGAACTACTCAACGGTATTGATGTCAGATTTATTTTAGATAACTTGGGTGGTAAAACTACTGAAGCTAAACTGAAGACAGAATTAAATAGGCTCTGCAAAAAATACAACATAAATCTTAAAAAATCACTAGTTTTCAACCAATCAAATAAATCTCATCATTTAATGATCGCTGATTACATTGTGGCTTTAAAGCGAAAAAATATTTTATAGCACTTGTCTCACTCCTTCCTCCCCAAATACAAATCACAAACAGGAATCCTAAGTAAATCTTGCCGTATTGCAGGATCGATTCGAGCATAATACTTGCTTTGGAAAATGCTATCAGGTAAAAACTGAGCTTCACATTTTTGAATTTCAATACCTATTTTTGATAATTCCTGCTCGATAAATTTTTTGGGATAATACCAAACTGGATGTCCGTTTCCACTTGATTTACGACCATTCGAGTTCCACTGAGTAAAATAATACGGACCATAATTTGACATAAACTCTGGATCCGGGTCAGTTAGGTCGTTTGAAGGATTATAGATTTCAAACCATTTTATTTTTGAGGCTTTGTTTAATAAGGCTTCTGGTGAATCAAAGAGCTTAATCGGTAATAGGTTAAAGTAAATCAAGCCGCCAGACTTTAAAACTTTACTCACTCGATTTAAAATAATCTCAAGTTTGACAGGTGAAAAATAAAACAAAACCCCAGTTAAAATAAGTATATCTGCACTGTTTGGTTCATATAAATCATTAATTTCAAGGATGTTATGGATTCCAAATTCGATTTTCATTTCAATAGATCTCTGATGTGCCTGAATTATTGAATCTATATCACTATCAAAACCGTTTAAATTTAACTGCTTATTACCTGAATATATATTTTTAATCGACCGAAGCAAACGCCCATTTCCACAAGCGGCATCAATTATGTTTAGATCATTCTGAGGAAATATCCGATCTATTATTGAAGTCAATTCTTGAACCAGTTTTTGCCTGTAAAAATCACCAATATTAAAGATCCCAGCTAAGTCAATTTCAAGCTCAGGAGCATTTCTAAATAGATAGTGTGGGTTTTCAAAACCCGAATCTTTGTTTACTTTATATTTTGAATTGGCCATGATTAAACCAATCCAATATATTCTTTATTTTAAAGTCATTTGCTGGACAATATAAACAAAAAACTATAATCTATCCTTATATAAGGAAATATATTTTATATTTGTTGTTATGATTCAACAAACTTTAATAACTGATATCTTAAATCTGACATTTTTAGAGCTTGATTTGAGTGAAATTGAGTCAAAAGTTTACTTTGCACTTCTAGATAAAAAGGACTTCAATTTATCGGCTTTAGCCGTAGATCTAGGTGTCGATCGTTCAAAAATATATTTAGCATTAGATCGATTAGAAAAGCTTGAGATTATAAGTAAAATCGGCCGTTCAAACTGGATTGCTCAGCCTCCTGCCCACCTGATTGCCTTACTTCGCTTTAAAGAAGGTCGGACTAATAAAGTCATCGATCAACTTGAGGATATTTTACCTGATTTGACTCAGCAATATCAACAATTTAACCGCACAAGTACAATCAAAACTTACGAAGGTCGAAAACAGTTTATAAATCTTTTCAATCAGGTTTTAGATGAAGCCAAAGATGAAGTTTTAGGCTTTTTAAATGTGGACTATTTTTTTGATTTGGTAGATTATGATTTTCACCAAGAATGGTCAATGCTTCGAGCTAAAAAAGGTATCAAATCGCGGGTTTTGGTTTTCCCAACACCAAAAATGGACTGGTTTAGCAAACGTAACAAAGGGCAACTTCGGGAATTAAAATGGCTGCCCAAAGACTTTGAGTCAAAAAGCAGCTTTTATATTTACGGTTCAAAGATAATCCAGTGGGATCCAGTGCTTCCAAAAGCCATAGTAACAGATAATTCAGTCATTGCTCAAACTCAAAAGAGCTTATTTGAAACTCTCTGGAGCTTATTGCCTAAATCCTAAAAACTAAACTTCTTCGCTGCTGATCATTTCTTCTTTTTCAGCATCTGTGATCACGATTGGAGCGTTTTCGCTATCATCTTTTTCGTTGGTGTTTCCTTCGTTGTCGATGGTGACAAGAGTGATATTTATATCTAGAAGTCTACAAGCTAGATTGATATTTCCACCTTTTTTACCTATAGCGATGGAAGCTTCTTCTTCATAACAAAATACTTTGGCTTCGCGAGTCTCATCGTCGTACTCTACATCTTCGATCTCAGCTGGCTCAAGACTGGCTGCAATCAAGCCTAAAATATCATCAGGTGTGTTTAAAATAATATCGATTTTTTCAGCTTGGGTAAAGCTTAGTTCTCGCAAAACATTTAAGATTCTGACATTCTTACGACCCAAACAAGTACCAACTGGATCAAGAGTACTATCTTCATCACGAGCTGAAACTAAAATCTTAGTTCTGACGCCAGCATCACGGACAATCTTATCGATCTTAATAGCACCTGCTGCCAATTCAGGTATTTCTTGCTTCATCAACGCCAATACAAACTCTGTAGAGCTTCTAGATAACACAATGTGAGAACCACCACCTTTAAATTCGTTGATTGAGGTAATGACAGCCTTGATGATTTGACCTGGTTTAAAGCGCTCTCCTGGGAGAATATCTGATAATCCCAAGAAAGCTGTTATGCCTCCCACAATAACAAAATAGCCACCCTTTCCAAATCGTTCAATTTCTCCAGCTACCACTTCCCCAACTTTATCTTTAAAGGCTGCTAAAAGTTTTGCGTGTTTGATTAAGTTTACACTTTGAATCAAAACCTGTCTGGCAATCTGTGAAGCCACACGACCAAAATTGATATCGCTCTCGTCGGAAACCACAGTCTTAAAAACATGACCCAAATCAACACCCGGATCTTGCAATCTAGCTTGCACTAGGCTAATTTCACGTTCTGGAAACTTGGCATCTTCTACCACAGTCACGGTCTGATAGACTTTATATTTCCCAGAATCGGTATCAAATTCAGCTATATAAGCATTTTCTCGTTCTCCAAAATCTTTACGGTAAGCCGCAGCTACAGCGTTTTCAATGGCAACCACCACTTCATCACGATCAATACCACGCTCGGCGCAAAAATAATCAATTTGTTGGGAAATTTCAGAAGACATAAAATGAGTAAATAGTTGAAAGTAAAAAGTAAAAAGAAATGATTGACTTTTTGACCATTTTTTATAAAAAAAGCCTTGGGGCTCCCAAGACAATCGATATATTAAAGTAAGATTATGTATTACTTTTTGTCAAATTTTTTTGAGTAGGAATTAAAAAATATATTGTAGTAAAACATGATATAATAAGCACGTATAGGTATTGTATTAGTATGAGTATAACCAATTTAGAGAATCAAGCTTATAGATAAGTTGTATAGGATTTTAATTGCCACAATTTTTTGTAAGAGTTATAATTAATCTAATGCTAAAAATATAGCTTATCAAACATAAAAACAAATATATGACTGCAAAGAACAATCCTAAAAAGCTCAATGGCTTATTTAAATCAAAAAATCTCGACAACGCCATTACTCAAACCTACAGTCCAAACAATCAACAAATCGATCCAATTTCCCTTTCAAACAGTCAAAGGACACAAATTGTTGGTCAAGCTTTGGGACTTTCAAAAACTTTAAGTTTAGCTGGTTTGCAACATTTGGTCGAACATGTGCTCTATAAGCAAAATACAGTCTCGCTATCCATGACAACCAAAGAATCGATCAATCAAACCAAAAAAGATAAAATAAATGACAGTTACATCTTGCAAAAGGTCGAACCTCTACTTGATAAAATGGATAATCTTGGTCTAGATTTTCTTCGCATTCACATTCGCGATATGATTCACGGGCTTGGACAAGAACTAAAGGAAAAGATGTTATTCAAGCGATTTGAGGTCAGACTACTTGAAAAATTGAATTTGCTTGCTACTCAAAACAGCCAAACTCTAAAAAATATTAAAGTTGAAGTGGTTGATTTTCTTGATAAAAATGAGATTCATGCCCACATAAATTCGATCAAAAATGAATTCCAAACACTAAAAAAAGTTGTTATAAATACTAAAAATCGAATTGGAACGATTTTAAATGCTGATTCAAAAGATCAGTTAGCAACTTTTTCCCTTCACGAAAATAATTTTTTCAACCACATTTTTGGCCTAGCTTCAGAACTTGATTGCGAGTAGATTTTGACACTAATCAAATATTATGGCAGCTTAAAGCAATATGCTTAACTTGCTCGTAGCAAAAAACATCGAATCTATCTATTATTTTCTTTGCCAAAAAACAGGACAAGATTTTCAAGATTTCACCCTAAAACACCACATTGAAAAATCATGGGCAACATGGAATATAGCTAGTTTTACTGATTTATCAAACTATGTCAGTAGCGGTCAAAATGGAATCTTTGATTTTAATAGCAGTCTCGAAAATAGTCTAAGTTTAGTTCGTGGAGCAGAAAATTTAAGCCTCGATGAAAAATCTATAACTTATTTAAAAAACTTAAGTCTTAAAAATACAGACGAAGTTTATATATTTATTGAGTCTGGAAATATCGACGCCGCAACCAAAAAACTTATCCAAAAACATGAAATTAAACTTCTCGAGGCACAAGATTTGGATAAAAAAATTAAGTCTGATATAGCAAAAAAATATATTGAAATCGAGTATCCTGATGAGTCAAATAAGATGAATGTGACTACTTTGACCTATCTTTGCGACTTAGATTTATGTGCAAATATTATTGACACAATCGATTATTTGGTGCTTTGCCAAGCTAAAAAATGGGACGAAACTCTATTAAATCAAACTGAAGTACAACCTGAAATTTTTAGATTAAGTTTTTCTAAAAACCCAAAAATTAAAGATTTAAAAGACATTTACAAACTTTTCCAAAACCAAGAAACCAATCAACTGCTACTTACAGTCTTGTACATGCGACTCGAAGGAAAACCCGAACTTAAAAATTGGCTCACCAAACTAATTCAGGTTGATTATCTGAGCAAAACTCAATCAAATTCAGGGCTCTGGGCAAAATTGTGGCTTTATGATATAATACAAAGTATATAGTTATTTGACTAAAACCAATATTGTGGTTTATCTAGGATCAAAATCAAAATACTTTATTTTTTATGAAACAAGAATTTTTTGCAGGTATCGCTGAAGTGTTATCAAGAGTTGTTTCTCTGATTTTAGTTTTATCATTTTACGTTGTATTTTTCATCGGCAAAGGCAATATCGTACTAAATGGCCTAGTTGGACAAGGGACTTTGATTTTAGGTAGTATTGTGTTGTACGAGTTGATAGCTTTTGTCTTCTACGAGCTATTTAGTTATGTCGAGAGTCGAGTCATACCTCAAGACTCACTGGAAGAGCTGGAAGACGAAAAAACTGAACCAAAAATCCAAATTGAATAATTTATCTTACACTCAATAAACAAAAATTCGACTAAATTTACACTATGTTTGCTCTGGAAGACCTATACAATGGCACAAAAGGCGCCCCAAAAGTTACCCCACAGGCAACTACTACAACCACCAATAGCAACTTATTTAATACTTTTTTGAAAGATTTTAACGTGAGTTACTGGGCGGTTGAAGCTAATCAATGGCTGCTAGCTTTTACGGTTTTTTACTCTTTCTGGTTTTTGATGGATTTTCTTTTTTTTAAAATCATGCATCACGAAGGAGAGCTAGGCAATGAAGAGCGTGGCCTAAAATCATTGGCACATTTAAATAAAATGTGGATGTCGTATTTTATTTACCTAGCAATTTGGTCAGTAGCTATCTATAATACCGGCATGATACGCACAGTTTTTGAGTATTTTTCACTTCTGGTTTGGTTTGTAGTTTTAGTTGGAGTTGATTTACCTATGATTCCAGTCATTGGTGTGATCTTTGGTGGTGCTAGCAGTAGTGCAGGAAATATTTTCACGCAAATCTGGGGAAAAGTTTTTGGTATTTTTACCATCATTAGTCAGTATTTGCTTGAAGCTATAGGTATAGTCGAGCCACCAGCTAAGAAGTAAAATTGGGTTTACTCCATGATTGCAGTCACAATCAATCTTTTTGTGGTAGAACCTTTGATGCAAGTCTGAATTCTAAGAATCGAGCTATCTTTAACTTGTGGAAAATACAAGCGATTGAAGGTTTCAGGACTGATGCCATTATTGTAATCTGTAGTTACAATTTCGGACCCGATCACATTGTAAGTACATTTTGCACCCATACTATTTTGCATTTGGACTTTATCACCTGATTTGAGTTGATCTAAATCTTTAAAGATCCTAACTGCTGGCTTTGCTGCGTAAGCTTTGGAGGCAGGCTCTGAGTGACCTAAGATGTAAGAACTTGATTTTTCCAAACAAGGCTCTGAGGTGAGTGTGTCAAAGATCGGATTTGAAAGCATTTTTTGATCCAAGTCTGGTAGATTCATAACTGAAGCTTTTGCCAAAGAGATATTGTCTAAGCCGATTGCAGGTATACTGAAAGCTAGATTGTTGAGTTTTGATTCTGAGTTTTGATCACTAGGTTTTGACTGAGTTGATTTGGCTACTGATTCACTTGGGTTTTCAATATTTTTAGTAACGATTGCTTTGATTGATGAATATCTGATATTGAGCTGTTTATTTTTACCTGAAGCAAAGCTTGAACTATAAAAAGAAGCCAAAGAGAAGGATTTAGCTTCCGTCGAAACTGAAAATGAACTTAAAGCAATAACAAAACTTAAAATTAAAACAGAAAATTTTGATAATAGTTTTTTAAGCATATTTATGGGATTAATTCTCAATTCATATCATATTTCCGAGCTTTAGTCAATCTTTGCAAATGTTTTGACCAAAAGCTAAAAGCCTGATATAATCAATTCTAAGAAATAATTTTATATTAACATGTATTACTGCAACTAATATGCACTTTACTTGGGGAGGTACCATCGTCGGTACAATCATGATCAGTGTCGGAACATATCTTATTTACGATGCATATAATCTAAATCACAAAGTCTTATATTTGGGTTGGGCCGAGCAAAAATGGGGTCCAGGCTCAGGCACTTTAGCCTATAAAATCATTGGTCTAGTTTTGGCATTATTTGCCTTTTTGATAATCACAGGTCTTTTCAACCCTTTTGCTAATCCACTCGATACACTAGGAGGTAAAGATGGTGGAAACGGCGTAGATTCAACCCAAAACTTTACAGGAGGTAGCTCGGTGCAGTTGTCGAATTAGGAGAATCCTTCAATCTAATCTATATCACAAATTGAAATTACACTGATTGATTCTTTTACTTTATTCGACCAATTGAAGTTTCCAGTTTAAATTAGTCAAGTTTTTTATATTATCAAACCAGTTTGGGTAGACAAAACAGTATATAAATCCTTGCTCAAATCAAACAAGCAGGTAAATACTCAATTTGTGGGTTTTTAGCTACTGTCTGAAAAAGTGTGATAACTTTTGGCGAGAGACTAAATTTTTGACTTATTTTAAGCAAATTTCCAAAATCCGCCTCTTGGATTTGAGATCTAAATTTAACCTCATAAGCTGTTTTACTTTTATAATCAATCAAATCTACCTCAACATCTCTTTCTCTGAAAAAGTGAATAGTCTTTTTTTGCTCCAAAAACCTTTCTAAAACATAACTTTCAACGGCAAATCCTAGCTGAGTGTCCAAAATTTGATCTTCAAAACTTAGACTAAAAGCGGAATTAGTATATATTTTTTTTCTACTGTTGGATAGTTTTAAGGGATTATCAGTATTATTTACAGTATAAATCAGTCCTAAAAGCTCTAAAATATCAATATAATTACTAGTAGTTTGCCAGCTCAAACCTAGATTTTTGCCTATTCTATCCAGACTTACTTCGCCACCGTTATTTTTCACCAAATATTGATATAAAAAATTGATCTCTCTAGGTTTTGTAATTTTGAAATAGTCTACACTATCTTGATTTAAGCTTTGAGTGATTACACTACCCAGATAACTTTTTACCTGTTCATTTTGTTCATAGACAATAGTATCAGGAAATCTACCTCTGCCTAAAAATGTTTTAAATATAGGATTCAACTCTCGTGCCAAACCTTCTTTTAAGTTTAAATTTGTCTCAAGTTTCGCTTTGTGCCATTTCTCAAAATACTCATTTTGATTTGAAAATTGTAGATATTCTAAAAAAGAAATAGGAAAAAGCTTGTAGTTGACAAATCTACCAGCCAAACTCTCTTGCATCTTGTTTTTATAACTAAAACTCAATGATCCCGTAAGTCCAAAATGTAAGTTTTCATATCGGTCATAGTATAATTTTAAGATATTTTCATAGTTTGGGATAAACTTAACTTCATCTAAAAAAATATATAAATCTTTATTTAAATCAGCCGTTTCGTCTAGAAAAACTTGTATCAAATCTTCCAGATCTTTAATCGTGCTTTGCGAGTGAAATTCCCAAAAAAGGATTTGCTCTGGCTTGATATTTTTTTCTAAAATAAGTTTCTCAATAAGTTGTTTAATCAAAGTACTTTTCCCTACTCGTCGCATACCTGTGAGGAAAACCATCGGTCTATAGTCCAACTCTTTATAGATCTGGTCGAAAATCTGGCGATGTTGAGTTTTTTTAGTCAGAGACTGACCAAGCCAGTGTAAATTTTGAGTGAGAAGAATTTCACGGTTCATATACAAAATTATAATGTCACTTTAGTATTTTGTCAACAAAATTGCCATCTCACTTTAGAGTTTTGTAAAGATCCTTCGCTTTGCTCAGGACGACAATTGTGGTGCCTAAATCTCCTCCAACACCTCAATGGCCAGTAAATCAAGGGCAAACTTGATATGATCTGTCATTTGCTCGACCAATAAAAGAAGTGCAGCTTTTCTATCTTCGTTTTCCTCTTTCAAAATCGGTGTAGAGTTGTACCAAGAATTGATTTTATCACACAAAGAATAAAGATGATTGCAGATCAAATGCGGCTTATAAGATAAAACAGCCTTATCCAAGGTTTCAGGCAGGGTGTACATCTGCTGAATAATTAGTTTTTCGGCTTGAGTGAATAAATCATTAAAGCTGGTGTCATTTCGACCAACGGGAGAAATCTGTCCGCTGAACTCTTCCAAGATTTCTCGATTCTCTCGAAATGACATATTTAACTCACCTCCAATCTTTCCCTCTTCTTCACTTTGCACTTTGCTCTTTGAGCTCTGCACAAGACTTGTGTCATCTTGACTTTGTTTTGGGATCTCTTTTTTAGCTTTCGCTTCAATTTCTCCCTTCTCTCTCACTCTCCGAAGTCTAGCATAGGTATAAAGCTGATAAACCCCAGTATTACCCTCAAATTGCAGGATTTGTGGAATATCTAGAATTATATCCGCCCAAGAATCACGGTTGAGATCAAACCATTTTAAAGCTGCAATAGCAATAGTTTTTGATCTTGTTTTAAGATCATCTTCGGAAATTTCAGAATTTTTGCTTTTAAGATTTTCTTTTGCTGCTTCTTGTACTTGATTTACTAGATCTTTTAAGATGATTACCGTGCCTTTTCGAGTGCTCATTTTCCCTTCTGGCAGGCTCAAAAAACCATAGCCGACATGCACTAGATTTTCAAATTTAAGTCTTGAGATCGTTGCTTTAGTATTCATAGGTTTTCTAAATCTAGGATCAGCCAACTCATTTATTTTGCCTTCAAAACCTTGATTTAAAACTTTAAAATCATCTCTAGATGCTAAATAACAAATTATAGAAAATGCTTGATCAAAGTTGTGCTTTTGAGTTTTGTCGACTATCGAAATCATCAAATCAGCCTGATAATCTCTTGCCCACTGCCATCTGGCCGCAGTGTCACGGTAGCAGTAGCTAGTGTATCCATTGGAGCTGATTAAATATGCTCTTCCAAATTTTGAAATCTCTTTTCTTTGAATTTCATCAAGCTCTGTCCAACTTTCAGATAGTTTATCAAAATCAAAATATCTAGCCACATCTTCCTGAGACCAAATATTGTTTTGATCCATGTATTCTGTGAGTGAAGCCATATCTGGCTCGTAGAAGCTTTCACCTTGCTCTAAGTCATGCATTGGCACTTTAAATAGATCTAAATCAGCTTTTAATTCAGCCTTTGAGACATTTACAAATTTTTCCCACAGATCACGATTTTGGGAATCGCCTTTTTCCAATTTGAGAAACTCATCACGGACCAAATCTTTCCAGTTTTCCACAAGTTTTTCTTGGGTATTTCCCCAGACATAAATAGCTTGCAAGGTCTCGACAGGACTATTTTCATAGTCTTCAATGTTGATTTGAGGAATCTCAAGATTGAAATCGTTATTTAATATGATTTGTTTCCAGCCCCAAATAATAATCCCAAACTGGACACCCCAATCGCCCCAGTGATTATCGGTAACCACAGTGCTATATTTAAGCTTTAGCAAGCGTCGCAGAGCTTCTCCAAGGTTTAGATTTCGCATATGACCTACATGCAGTCTTTTGGCTACATTGGCTCCCACATAATCCAGTAAAACTGTCTTTTCAATCTGTTTTAAAGTATTTTGAGTTGGTGAACTCAGTGTCTGATCTTGAATTAATTGTGTAAAAAACTCATTTTTCAATTTTAAATTCAAATACGGACCAACTTGGACAGATTCCAAAGGTAAACTATTTGAGGTTAAAAAATCACCTAAATCAGCTTTAAGATCTTGAGCAATTTGATTTGGATTTTGACGAAGAGATTTTGCAAGCAAAAAGGCTATATTAGTTGTAAACAAGCCGTGTTCTAGCTCGGTTGGGAGTTGCCAGTCTACTTTTTGATTATTTTCAAATACAATAGCAGGCTGCCACTTCTCAAGTTTATCTTTTATATCTAAATAAATTTCTGTCATATGCTTCAAAGATTAGATATATCGGGGGTGTTGTCAAAAATATATTACCGAATGCTGTGTCGTCCTGAACTTGTTTCAGGATCTGTATCTCAAGTGCAACAAGATGCTGAAATAAATTCAGGATGATATAATTCGAATTAACAATCTTTACTAACTCCAAAAACTAAACTATACTAAACCCATGTCCAACTCAATAATCCTAGCCGGTGGCTGTTTCTGGTGTCTCGAAGCCGTATTTCAACTTATCAAGGGTGTCGCCAAAGTCGTCTCAGGCTATGCTGGTGGCGATGTGAAAAATCCAACTTATGAGCAAGTCTGCACTGGTCAGACAGGTCATACCGAAGCGGTGCAAGTCATATTTGATCCTGAGATTATAAAACTTGAAGAAATCTTAGAAATTTTCTGGCATTTACATGATCCAACCACCTTAAATCGCCAAGGGGGTGATATCGGCACACAGTATAGATCTGCCATTTTTTACGAAACTCAGGAGGAATATATTACCATAGAAGAATCCATCAAGAAACTACTAAACTCTCAAGTATACAAAGATCCAATTACCACACAAATATCACCTTTAGAGGTATTTTACGAAGCCGAAGACTATCATCAAGACTACTTCAACTCACACCCAAATCAAGGCTATTGTCAGCTTGTGATCAACCCAAAAGTCGCCAAATTGCGTAAAATTTACTTTACCAAACTTAAGGAAGATGAGTAGCACTAACCCTTATTTATATAATCCAAAACTGGCTGAATTAGATTTTTATCGATTTGGTTGGTGTTAGGGGCTTGAGTTATCCAAATTATAAATTTTTCCCAAGGGTTTAGCTGGTGTGCTTCGATCTTTCCTGGAACTTTTGAATAGCCGATATTTTCACGGATGTGTTTTGGTATCATTTTGTAACCAATTTCTCCATCATTTCCAAAAACAATTCCCACGGCTAGTAAATACAGCCTTTTATGCTGAAATTTTGACCAGTTTTTTATCAAGTAGCTACGAATCCCGATCTCTCCCAGGTAGGTTCCAGATGTTAAGACGACACTATCGTATTTATCGATATCTTTAAAATCATAATCATCTACGGAAAAAATAGCTGAATCAGCAAGATCTGCGGCAATCCACTCAGCATATTGTTTGGCAGCTCCGTGTTTACTTCTATATATAATCAGTGTAGGCATTTGGTAAATTTATTTTAATGCCAACATTTTAAACTAAAAACAAAATTTAGGCAAATCTTCAAACCTGATCTACGTTTCCATTCTTCCAATCTAAAATTCCAGCCAGACCGATCATTACGGCATTATCTCCTGTCAAAGGTTTGGGTGCCAACAAAAGTATATCGCCATATCTTTGTTCCAATTTTTGTCTTAAAAGCGGGTTGGCTGAAACTCCCCCAGAAAGCCCAATTGACGACACTTCTAGGTTTTTAAATGCTAAATCAACCTTATTAAGTAGTGCTTCCACGATCACACTTTGCACTGTGATGCAAACGGTTTTAATAGTGGCTAATTTTTCAAGGTTGTCATTCTGATTTCCCGATTTATCATCCTGAACACCCAATGTGTCATCCTGAACTTGTTTCAGGATCTTGTCGGCTTTGGTTGTGGGTACGGCATAGTGAAGGATCTCCTCCAAACTATGTTTAACTAAAAACTCAATCTCCTCCACACCCAGCTTTTTCTCAAGCTCAAATCGCTCTCCGTTTCCAAACTCGAGCTTTTCCAAATAATAGCGAACTGCTGTCTTTAATCCAGAAAATGAGAAATTGTATTCTTTACTATCTTTCATGCCAACTGGAAACTTTAAGTGATTTTTATCGGCTACGCCAGCAATTTTGGATAGATAAACTCCCCCTGGATATGGTAAACCAAGCATTCGAGCAGTTTTATCAAAACATTCCCCTGCGGCATCATCTAAAGTCTTGCCGATCACCTCATAATCATTCCAAGAGCGCAGATATAAAATCTGAGAATTTCCACCCGAGACTAAAAGATGGAGATGCGGATAAAGATGTAATTCCATATATTCAAATGTTTTAATTTACTTGACAACTGTGTGTCGAAGATCAAAATTAACTCAAACACTTCAATCATTTTATGTCTAAAAATTTAAAAATTGCACTACTAACTATTTCAGGAATTGTCCTTTTAGGTCTCGTTGCTGGAGCCGGCTATTATCTAGGTCAGACTAAAACTTCAGAAAAACAAACTGATAACTCAACTCAGTCAAGTAACCTACAAAATCAAACTACTCAAGGTCTTGATTTAAAGCCTTCAATACCAATCTCAAAACCTTTGTTTAGTGGGAAAGTTAGTAAAATAGATAAAGATTTAGAGTTGATAAATAAAGAATATACTGAGACTTCTTACTATCTGGCTGGTAAAGTTCAAGACGGTAAATACAAAGACTATGATAGAGTAATTATGCAGCTCAATGCTTTCGGAGCGGGTGGAGACCCATTTGGTGTAAATTATAATATCTTCTTCACTAAAGATTATAAGCAATTTACCCTCATAAATCCATTTATTAAAAATGAGGCGAAGACTCCTGCTAAAACTTTAGATGAAGCTAGTGGCGGACTTGAAGATAAAGATATAACTACAGCTAGTTTTTTTAGCAAAGATAAGGTTGTAGGATTGGACACTTTTACAGAAGAAATACCTAAAACCATAAAATTAAATGGGAATTTTAGCTTAATTCAAAACCATTTGATTTTATATGATGATGAAGTGGATACATCTGGAAACTATAAGAGCACAGGACCAGGTTTGGATTATACCAAATATACAAAGCTTCAATCTCTAAATAGTGGATATAATATTTATTATAAACCATATAAAGCCGATATTGGTTACGTTAGGGAATATGACAAATACATACTACAGCGCAGCGAGTTTATAGTCAGTGATTCTTCAGGCTTGGGAATAGCTTATGGTTTAGCTTATAATTCAAGCGTGAATAGCTTAGACGCTAAGCTTGAGAAGTATGTGTCAGATAAAAAATCATTTGATACCTATCAAGAACTTTATAACAAAACCAACGATAAGCTGACTAAACAAGGACTAACTTTTGATAAAATAGGTGATGAGATCATCAAAGTAATCGGTAAATCCCCTGACTATGTTGATTATCCAATACCAAATACTGAGATAGCAAAAAATGATTTACAAAACTTAAACAGTGCTTTTACTAAATATTCAACTCCTTTTCCTGATAGCTGTGGTAACAGTACTAGCTCATCCACAATTTTACAAAATGTAACTCAAAAAGATCTAACAAAAATTTCATCTGCAAATGGCGTCGATATTTACAAGCTTTCCAATCCGTTACACCCGCTTTACAAAGCTCAATATAAACTCAAAGTAGATCTTGGGACTAATGTCGAATATAGACAAGACCCAAATGCTACAGAAGCTGGAATTCCTGGAAAAGAAGTCGAGGTTGATACTTTCACCTCTTCAAATCCTAACACTCCTAAACCAACTTTTGAACAGTACGTAGCTGAAAATCCCCTGCTTTTCTTTATAGATCCTTGGGATAGAATTGCAACCTTAGGTGAATACGAATATCTTCTCCCTGGTGGTTGTGGTAAACCAGTAGTATATCTATATCCAAGTGTCCCTACAAAGGTAAATGTAAAATTCTTGGCTAATATTCAACTCACAACTGATATTCCTAAATATGTTGCAAATCTAGGTTGGAATGTCTTGGCTAACCCAAATGGCGAACTTCAAGATCTTCAAACTCAATATACCAACTGTGATATATTTAATAATTCACACCTTGGATCAGAATATGCTAAAAATGCTTGTGTAAGGAACAATTACCCTTATCTCTACTGGTCAGGAAATAGAATCGGAGCTGAATATCCAAAACAATCAAACGGCTGGATTGTTGAGAAAAAAGATCTAAACAGTTTCCTGAACGCAAAACTTGACAGTATGCGACTTAATCAAAAAGAAAGAACTGACATGCTCCAATACTGGATTCCTTATCTAAGCAATAAATCTGGCAATTACTTTAGGGTTTCATTCTTGCAAACCAAGGAAATGAATGCTTTGGCACCAATGCAAATCACTCCAAAACCAGACAAAGTCTTTAGAATATTTCTAGATTGGGATAATTTTAAGACAAAGCCTGATTTTGAAATTCAACCACAAATCTTAGATAAGTTAAACTCAAGGGATGGATTTACAGTTGTGGAATGGGGTGGATTAAAGAAATAAATTTTAGATTTTCACATATGTACAACAATGAAATTGAATTAAAATACGATTTTTTTAAAGAAGGCGGAACTCCAGATTCCATGACAATAGAATCAGCTTTTGTAATCAAGGATGAAATTCTAAAAATCGCTCCAAAATGGTTTATAGAAGTTGAGAAAATTGATAGGGCTCGTGGAGTTTTAGCTTTAGCACAATTTTTACAGACATTTGCTCAACATTGGCTCACCGATGACTGGAACGAGTACTATATTAGAACTGATGATAATGTATATTTTGAAAAAGGCAATACCAAAGAAAAACAACTGTATCAAAATTGGAAAGCAATAATTTTAATTCTCCAAAAAAGTATATGGGAAAGGTGTGAGAATTACTTAGATTTTGATAGAAGTGAAGAAGATAAAAATGACTCAAAACTCCAACTAGAAAGCATACTAGAATTATACCAAAACTATACTATAGAAAATAAAATAAAGCCTGATGAAAACTCAAAAGAGTTAGAATATTTTGAGTTCGTTAAGCCAAGTAACATTTTAAGCTCTTATTTAAATGACCCAAATAGTCTTGTAGGCACAATTCAAAAAGCCCATATTCTAGATAAACCTAAGTATATTTTGGAAATTTTAACTTTATGGAAACAAGGAAAACTTGAAATAACATTTGAACAGTTTAATTCAATTTCTGAGATACTTGTCGAAATTTCTCAAATTCAAATTGACGATAGGTGGAAGAATTGGTTTCTAAGGTTTTACCGACTGGGTCAAATGAATGATATTGCTGTACAAGAGGGCGGATTAGCTTGGTTTGAATCTTTAAAGACACTCAAATTAAAATGGTCAGAGTTTGCAAAAACAAAGTTTTTATCAAGCCAAGAAATGCAGCGAATTGAGGAAAACAAAATGCCAATTTATCGATCAATCAAAACAGTTAATCGTTCTGATATAAAAGGAGTTTTAAAGAATGGTAAAAAAATTGCAGTCAGCGGAGAATTTGGAGTTGAATTGAAGAAAATAGTCTCGGTTTTAGAATATGAGGGGTATGAAGTTTTGACTGAGTTATCTAAAGACTGTGATTTGGTACTTATCGGCCTTGATGCCTATAAAATACTATTTAAAGCAAAAAAATATTTAGTCAGGCAAATTGATTTTTTAGAGTTGTTAAAAATTCTCACAAACAAAAATTATCAAATAAATTGACGAACTTCGAAACAATATGCCTTACTTAACTAGTTAATTTTAGCTAGTAAACTGAATATATGGACTTTAAGCAACAACTCAGAGAATTTAAAATTGAATTTGATCAGCGACTTGAACAATTTCTTGATAATAAGCTTTTAGAAGCCGAAAAATTGAACCAAACTACAGTTTTTAATCTACAACAGATTGCTTTTGTACTCAAATCAGGCGGTAAAAGGTTTCGCCCCGCTTTAGCGTATTTTGGACATAAATTAGCTGGAGGTGTAGACAATCAAGCTATCTGGGACATTGCTCTTGCACTCGAGCTTTTTCATGGTTTTGCTTTAATTCATGATGATATTATTGATAAATCCTTAGTTAGGCGAGGAGTGCCAACAATAGAAGCCTTATATCAAGAGTATTTCATCAAAAATAACCCAAATATCGACAACAAGCATTTTGCCATGAGTGCTACTATTTTAGGTGGTGACTTGGCTTTTGTTTTGGCCAACCAACTTATTGCAAATCTTAAGTGCGATCTTTCGACCAAAGAAATAGTACAAAATGTTTATTATACAATGCAATTTGAACTTGTGGCTGGTCAAGAAGATGACTGTTTTGGAGTTGGTTTAGCTGATTTAGATGACTTACAAGAAAGTGATGTGATTTCAATGTTAAAATTCAAATCTGGTAATTATAGTATCCAAAAGCCACTTTTGCTTGGTGCCCTACTCGCAGATGCTGATCAAAATCAACAAAATACAATCGTTTCAGCTGGTGAAAAACTGGGTCTAGTCTTCCAACTCAAAGATGATATTCTAGGTATTTTTGGAGATGAAAAAGAAATCGGTAAATCCAATACAAGCGATATAACAGATGGTAAGCGAACTTTAATGATGCTCAAAACCTACCTGAGATCAAACATCGACGACAAAAATAGAATCAAAACTATTTTAGGTAACGAAAATGCTGATTTAAATGACATAAACTGGCTAAAATCTTTGATCCAAAACTCAGGAATTGTGGCAGAACTCGAAGAGAATTGCTTGAAACTTGTAACTGACGCAAAAGCTGAATTAAATCATGTTTTTGACTCCACAAACGAAGCTTTACAGTTTTTATTATCCATGAGCGATTACCTCTACGCTAGACAAAGTTAGTTCTTTATTTTAATGATTTTGCAGTTCAAATAACTTATGAATATCAACAATTTTGAATATTTTATAACACTTGGTATTTGTACTTTAGTGCCGCTGTTGTTGCTGATTTTCCACCCCAAATTGCACTTGAGGCAAAATCTAAAATACCTACTTTTAGCTATATTTATAACCTGTATCCCCTTTTGGTTTTGGGACATTTCGGCGGTTATTTTAAATCACTGGTCATTTAATCCAAAATATATTACTGGCGTATATATCTACAATCTCCCAATTGAAGAAGTCCTATTTTTTGTCTTGATTCCATTTTCATGTATGACAATCTGGGCAGAAATACGAGCTTTTACGACCTGGAAAAACTTTTTTGATCTTCTGTTTTTGAGGAAATAGTGGGTTTTGTCATTGCGAGCTTAGCGCGGCAATCCCTTCAATCAATCTACAAACGATATCATCCTAAACCCCAATCTGTGTCATCCTGAACTCGTTTCAGGATCTCTACAGAACTAACCTAAAAAACTGTCGACCACAGCAAAGCGAAGGATCTAAACAACCAAACTATGAATTTCCTAACCAACATCTTCTCCATAATCCCAGAATACACTTTCTTAGCTATTTTAAGTGTCATTTTGGTAATTATTTTAGATTTGATTCTAGCTACAAAACTTTTTAAAACACCTCGTTTTTGGCTATTTCAGCTTATTTGTTTTGGATTGCAATTTTTTACTGACGGCTACTTGACTTGGCGTCCTATCTACATCGTGAACCCAGCTAAAATTCTGAATTTTTACATTTTTACTATCCCACTAGAAAACTTCATTTTCGGCTTTAGTATGATCTATTTGGTTACGATTTTGTTTGAGTTTTTTGTGAGGGAGAAAGAATCAAGAAGTATTTAGTCACCGACTAAAATTTACAGATTATTTTAAAAACTCTAATTTAATCTTAATGTACCATCTCAAATACTGAGGTGGTATTTTTATGTAGAAAAAGTAGGTTAAAAGATAGTTGTTCATCATTTTTGTTCAGATATGAAGTATGAATTAACTAAACACACTTGAATATATACTTTAAATTAATTCTAAACTCCATATTTTCCTGCCTCGATCCCCATAATTACCACCGCTTGGAACACATGAACGAAGGCAACCCGTAGGGGCGATGCCCTCATCGCCTTTTCTGCAGATGTCCCTAAACCAAGCGAGTTTCGTGGAGTGAAGAAGTCCAAATACCTGAGCTTCACGATCTATTGAAACCGCTTTTGCTTTGATTAAAGCCTGAATTAGAGATCCTTCGCTTTGCTCAGGACGACATAGTTTAGCACTTAGTCAAGGGATTGCCACGCTACGCTCGCAATGACACCTAATAAAAAATCCCCCAAAAGGGGGAAATTAAAGTTAAGTTTAGGGTTAACTATTTGATGATCTTGGTTACTACACCAGCACCGATTGTTCTACCACCTTCACGAATAGCAAAACGCATTTGGTCTTCGATAGCAACTGTTTTCTCAAGGACAACTTTGATTTTCACATCTGTATCACCAGGCATGATCATTTCTTTGCTGTCTAAAAATTCAATTGATCCTGTTACATCAGTAGTTCTGATATAGAACTGTGGTTTGTATCCAGGGAAGATTGGAGTGTGGCGACCACCTTCTTCTTTGGTCAAGATATAAACCTGAGCCTCAAATTCGGTGTGAGGAGTAATAGACTTTGGAACAGCCAAAACTTGTCCTCTTTCAACCTGTTCTTTGTTGATACCACGAAGTAAAAGTCCAGCATTGTCACCAGCCATACCTTGATCAAGTGACTTGTTAAACATTTCGATACCAGTTACAACTGTGCTTTGAGTATCAATCAAACCAACAATTTCTGCTGCATCATTTACTTTGATAGTACCGCGCTCAATTCTACCTGTGACAACTGTACCACGACCTGTGATAGAGAAAACGTCTTCGATAGACATCAAGAATGGCTTATCAACTTCACGAACTGGGTCAGCTACATAAGTATCCAAAGCATCTAATAGCTCTTGGATCTTCTCTTGCCACTTTGCATCTCCTTCTAGGGCTTTCAAAGCAGAACCTCTAATGATTGGACAGTTAGCATCGTAACCATTCTTCTTCAAAAGATCTCTGATTTCTTCCTCAACCAACTCGATCAAACCTTCGTCATCAACCATATCACACTTGTTCAAGAAAACAAGGATCTTTGGAACGTTAACCTGTTTTGCAAGTAGAACGTGTTCACGTGTCTGAGGCATTGGACCGTCAGTTGCAGCAACTACCAAGATAGCAGCATCCATCTGAGCAGCACCTGTGATCATGTTCTTGACATAATCAGCGTGTCCTGGACAATCAACGTGAGCGTAGTGTCTGTTAGTAGTTTCGTACTCTACGTGAGCTGTGTTGATTGTGATACCTCGAGCTCTCTCTTCTGGAGCAGAGTCAATAGAAGCAAAATCTCTTTGCTTTGCGTTACCTTTAGATGCTGCGTATGAAGTAATAGCAGCAGTAAGGGTAGTTTTACCATGGTCAACGTGACCGATAGTACCTACGTTTACGTGAACTTTTCCACGATTAAATACACCTGTAGCCATAAAAAATAAAAAGCAAACAAAAAATTATAGAAAAAAATAATGCACGATATAATTCGCTCTTGTTGAGAAAAGACTTTCTTTCCCTTTTTGTCAAGTGTAAAATTAGGGCTCCTTGACAAAGTCAGATTTTAGCCTTAGAGTTCAAAAAGATCTTTAGTAGTATCGCTATAAAATTATGGCTAATAAAAATTTTGGTAAAAAGAAAGGCCCAACAGGTCGAAAAAGAGTCCACGGTTTCATGCTTCGCATGAGCACAACTGCTGGTAGAAACGTCTTAAAAAGACGAAGAGCAAAGCAAAGAGCTAGACTTACTATTGCCTAGCAATATATTGATACATGGACAAAACTAACTGTGAATGCTACCTTTAAAAAATCGCTTAACTGAGGAAAAAGAAATTATTTTTAGCTTAAGAAGTAGGTATTTTCAAAACAGCAAGTTGTTTAAACTGGTTTTGTCCAGATCAAAAGTCAAAGATTTTCGATTTTGCTTTATAATAAGTAAGAAGGTTTTTAAAAAAGCCAACAAAAGAAACCGAATTAGGCGCCGTGTCAAAGCTATAATTAAAAAAATACTTGACTCAAATCAATTTAAACTTCAATATTTCAATTGTGTTGTACAATGTTTCAACAAAGAAGGAATAAAATTGAACCCTAATGAGCTTGAAGCTGAAATTTTAAATCTGATGAAATTAGCTTTGGATAAAACCAAAAACAACATTTCAAAAAACAAGACAAACTCAGCCAAGCCAAATAATCCAAGCCGGATTAGCTCATCGGTAGAGCAGTAGCCTGAAGAGCTTCGTGTGGTCAGTTCGACTCTGACATCCGGCACCAACCATTAGTAAACAGTAGGTAGTAACCAGTAAATAGATTTATTAGACGCCAATTGGCGTTATTTTTTTGTATTTACTTTTAAAATCTAGGTTTGGGTTGTTGAAAATTTAAATATAAAATATCATGAGTATCGATTATGCTTGAAAAAATTACTGTATTCTTTGAAAAAAATCGAACCATTAATAAATCTAACCCAACTTGCGTGTAACTTTTCAAAAAGTACAAAAATAGAGAGATTGTTTGTACATGACTACAACATTATCTCTCCAAGAACAAGTTAAAATTATTAAAAGCATGATAGTCAAGATTTTAAATCA
>Ga0316610_1000109_pt1 | contig 22798 bp, 23 predicted proteins | sample MIS2017111B_MG_FD_207677 | JGI IMG/M metagenome (GOLD analysis project Ga0316610, IMG submission 207677) | Microbial mat bacterial communities from Middle Island sinkhole, Lake Huron, Michigan, United States - MIS.2017.111B | ecosystem: Environmental > Aquatic > Freshwater > Lake > Sediment... | reverse complement strand
GCGGCGATCGCTGGCAAGTCTGGTGTATTTGCTGATGTAGATTGAGACATAGACACACAGGTATCGTTTTTAGTAAGCAGTATAGCAACCAAAAACCAAAAAGGGAGACTTTATTAGTCTCCCTTTTCAATAACTAAGAACATCCACTTTGATTTAGACTTTCTTTGACGATCGCACATTGCGATCGTACTTCTTCCTGCAACCAACCGAGTAAACCTAGGCGATCGCTATTAGCCGAAACAGTGACACCAAATACAAGATCAGCGAGAGAAATATGCGATCGACCACATAGCCGCCAGAGCTTATCTGTATCTGGTGAGGATGGATCGCCATCGCCAATTAATGAAACATCCATCAGCCCTTGTTCAATGGCAAGCCTCTGTTCTCGCGGCGAAAGAATCACCTGAATTATCGCATCACATTGAACTTCCATACATAACATTCTCTAATGCAGTTCAAGGGCAGAATTGATTGCTGATTGGATCTTGCGGATTGTATCTATATCTGGACTACCGTAAGCACGAGATTTAGATCCTCCTGAATTCACTTCAATCCAGTAGACTGTTTTCTGGGAAATCCACCAAAAGATCCCTACAGCGATGCCGATCAATCCAATCCCCTTTGCCGCAGTAAGTAATAAACCGACCAAAATACAAATGATTGGACCTTTGCGCTCAGGATTTTCAGTAAAAATTTGCACCGAGGCAATGTTCCGAATGGGAAACTGAGTACTTCCTGCTTCAAACAAACTGCGAGTGACTTTAACAAAATCATCTTGATAAAAGACATTTGCATCCATTGATTTATTTCTCCGTTGAATTTAATTGTGAAATGAAGGGGATTTTAATTAGTGTTTCTCTTTATCTCGCTTTAGGGAGCGTAGAAATGAATGAACTTAGACACCGAACTGGTTTTAATATTTCGCGTACCATAGTCATGTCGTGAACTATAATTGTATTCAGAAATATCAATTGTTCCATTGGATAGAACTCGCTCAACATAAGCGACATGACCAGAACTGAACCAAGCAACATCACCAAATCTAGGTGTTACGTTAGAGTCATCTTGAGGGATGCCTGCGGCTTTAGCAGCATTTGACCAATTACTCGCATTACCCCATCGAGAGATTTTATATTGATTGCTGAAGGGAACACCACGACGATTGAGTTTGCTTGCCACATAGGACGTGCATTCACACTTATAGAAATTCCAAGGATCTACACGCATTGCGCCCCCAGATGGGTTTGGACATTCTCCTGCAAAGGGATAATATCGGTTAGGGATAGGAGCGCTGGCTGGTGCGGCGATCGCCCCTGAAACTCCTGTTAGCAAAAGTCCTGCAAGTAATGCGAAAGATGATACAGATAGCTTTTTCATAGTAATTCCAAATTTAAATTCTCAAAAACAGTAAATATGTGTTTCTAGATCTTAAAAGTCATAACCTCGTCTAACAGACCATCGTAGACTTCATGACCGTCAATAATCACTTTTCCTTTAGCTGGAAGATCTAGCTTTGAGTATCGAACCTCTCCATCATGATTTGTGTACTCACCACGAAAAACACCACCGACATCTAGAAACCCCGAACCATAACGACTAATCGCAACACTGGTTGCAGTGACGGGTTTGCCATCTGCAAAGCGTAATACACGGACAGTAACCATTTCTACCTACTATTTCCCTATTATCCAATTATTCGGCTATTATTTAGCTTTTTGCCTCAGATTTGACTAAACCCGCAATTAGGCAAGCGCCACTTATCCCGAATGTAATCATTGGTAATGTGCCAATCAAACTAGCAGTCCCTGAATCGATTTTTGATCCCTTCGCATTGAACAGGTTGTCTCCCGAAGTAATGAGAATACATTCGTTAAACATACACATCACATTTTTCGAGAGTTGAACACTCCCAAATCCCAGTAGCAAAAAGATTCCAGATGTAATCAATAAGCCTTTATTTTTCATTGTAATTTTCTCTCTCGTTTTTTATCCATCAACAACTAGCGCACCCAAAATGAAACATCGCCACGATTGACGACGGGGGCGGTGAAAACAGCTAGAGTTAATGAAGTAGCAATTAATTTCTTAATCATTATGTTCGTTTTGTTTAACTTTGAACGACACCAAGATATTGATTTACTTTCCAGTTTCTTGTAAAGGTTTCTTATTCGTTTCTTATAAGAAACGGTTTCTTGAGTGGGAAGGGTTTGCATTTTTAGAAACTCGGCTATATACTGCCATTGACAAAGTATTGTTGAAAACCAACTATGATGGGCATGAATAATGAGGAGCGCAATTTTCCCACATGGCTTAGGGATCAATTACTCAGAACAGGCTTATCTAATCGACAGTTGGCGAAAAAATTAGGAGTCTTGACTCCTTTAATTGGTAAATGGCTCAGAGGTGATGTCAAAACTCCAACACTTGAGAATCTCCGTAAGCTTGCTGATATTTTTCAAGAAGATTTTAATCTATTGGTGGATCTAGTTAAAAGCAGTCGTCAACCAATTATAGAAGTACCTATAATCGATCCAGAAACTACTGCTATGATCGTAGAAATTGAAGAGATATTTGATAGAAGTAATGAATTAAGAAAGCTAGGCGAATATAAACAGCAGTCTCGCTTAATCTTGATTACTGGCATATCTGGAATCGGCAAAAGCAATCTTGCTAAAGTTTTTTATAATTCACAACCTCACGAAAAAATTCTGTGTAGATGTTATTACAATACTTCTGTTAAAAATATTGCAGAATATGTGGAAGTATTCTCGGAATATGATTTGATTGATGATCCTATTAAGTTTATTTTGCAAAAATTAAAGCGCGATCGCTGTTTGTTCATTCTCGATAATTTGGATTTAGATCATCAAGAAAATGGTGATTCTTTTCATCAGCTATTGGAACAGATTGCCGAAACACTACATCAAAGCTGTGTGGTTGTTACCTGTCGCAGTTTACCAAGGGGCTACTCATCATGGGAACCATGTCCCGAAGTGTTGAGACTAGCAGGACTTAAGCAGTCTGAGGCAAATAATCTTTTAGAGAGTATGAGCATATCACCAAAATTAGAACCTGCATTGTTGCATAGGCTCGTTCAAAAATATGGCGGTAATCCTTTGGGATTGAAGTTAGCAGCACAGGATATTGCAAAAAACTTTAAAGGGGATCTTGCTGCTTATCTAAAGCATAGTACTTTAGTTGTGGGCAATCTCCATGATGAGATTCAAAGTATTATTTATTGTCTGTCTGATTTGGAATTAGAGGTTCTCTATTGGCTGGCTTTAAATAAAGAACCAATTTATTTCGGTGATATTCTCAAAGAGTTTCCCGATCGCTATAAAGTCTCATCGCGTAGCACAGATATCGATAAAGCAATTAAGGAACTATATCGCCGATCGCTGTTGCAGAGTCATGATAGCGAGTTTTATTTACAGACAGAAGTTCAGACCTATGTTGAGATTCATTTTCTCAATGAAGTTCAGTCAGAGCTTGAGGCGATCGCCTCTGATGTTGATCTTGATGCAGATGTTTATAAATTACGTTGGTTAAGATCTTTGGAACTAAGTGATGAAAAAATTAAGTTGCGCGATCGCCTATTTCGCCGCGATCCTACATTGGTTGAAGAAGCCTATAGCAGGCTAGAGGTAATTTCGCAGCAGCTAGAAAAAGCCCTTGGTCATGCGATCGCCAATTTAAGATATTTGCATCTAGGATGATGTAACGAAACTGTGCAACTGTAGATTTATAGATTTTAGCTGAGTAGGGGTAGAGCATTTGCGCCACAATTTTTTAACCTCTAGTCAGAATCTCGGTTCGCAAATGCTCTACCCCTTGCCGCAGTTGAGAATTAGCTTGCGATTGCGTTAAGTTTAGGGCAGAACATTCCTGTATCTAAAATTTTGTGATAAGCATCAATAGTTACAGTAATGCTCTGCCCCTACACAATCAATTATTTTTCCTGTACCTAAATGCTTGCGATAGAATAGGCATAATTTTTAACGCAACCAATCCTATGCTCGAAGTCATGACTGCGGCTGAAATTGGCGTAATTCCCGATATTAGCGATCTCGTAACTGAAGACGATACTCCTGTGGACAACTTTTTTTCAGCAGAATTGCAACGCTTGTTAGTGGAGAGTTTGTATAGCTCTTGGGCGCAAACCCATCAGCGAAAATTTGTTGCTGATGCCAATGTGGGCATTTTCAGCGCGATTAAACGCCCGCCGATTGTGCCTGATATGTTCCTATCTTTAGATGTGCAAGTGGAGCGCGATTTTCGACAAAAAAGTAATCGCTCTTATTTTGTGTGGGAAATGGGTAAACCGCCTGAAGTGGCGATCGAGATTGTTTCTAATCAAACGGGCAATGAACTAAGTAGCAAACTTCGCGATTATGCTGCTATTTGTATTAGTTATTATGCTGTTTTTGATCCCCTAGCCCAGTTAAGTGAGCAGATGGGCGATCGCCTGTTACGAGTATTTGGATTGCATGAAGGGCAGTATCACGAATTATCACCAGTATTAGGAAAAGATGCTCAGGTTTTGTATTGGTTAGAGCAGATTAACTTAGGTCTGATCGTGAAGTCGGGTGAATATGAGGGTAAACAGGATATGTGGCTGCGGTGGTGCGATCGCCAAGGTGAAATTTATTTGACTGGTAGTGAATTAGCCAAGCAAGCCAGTGAATTAGCCAAGCAAGCTGACCTCAAGCTCATCCAAGAACGGCAAAAATCTGAACGACTTGCTGAAAAATTAAGAAGTCTAGGTATTGATCCCGATGCTTAGGGTCAGCGATCTCTCCATAGGAACTACCCTTGAGAACCGTTATAAACTGGTTCAAAAGTTGGGAGAAGGTGGTTGTGCAGTGATTTGGGAAGTTGAGGACTTAGAAACAAATGGCGATCGCAAAGCGATTAAAGTCTGCAAGAGTCACGAATTTAAGACAGTGCTACTTTTGCGTCAGGAATTTCTGACCCTTCAGAAATTCCAAAAAGATCCTGAAAATCAACAAGCCAAGTATATCGTCCAAGTAGAAAACCTCTATCCCCGAAACAAGCCGCACAGGGATGACCGCATCCCTTTACATTTTTTTGTGATGGAAAAAATTACAGGATGTACCCTAGAGAATTTGATTTTAAAATCATCACAAGATCAAGATTATAACTACAAAAACAACTTTGGGCGATCGCTCTATCAATTTTTGTTCTATCGTTATTCCCCTTTGCGATCGCATATTTCCTATCTGCACATCGCTAACTGGCTAGAACAACTTACCAAAATACTGCAATATCTGCATTCCCAACAGATTATCTATTGTGATCTAAAGCCAGCGAATATCATGATTACAGATGATGGCAATATTAAATTGATTGATTTTGGCGTAATTAAAATTATTGAGGACAAAAACTTATATCTCAAAGAAGTTGCCACCCAATCAGTAAAACGTGGATTTACGCTTGACTATGCTGCTCCTGAACAAATGTGCGGTCAAGCCTTGCTGCAATCTGATTTTTATAGTCTAGGACAAACACTTCTATTTGCTGCCACAGGACTCCATCCATCGGAGCTAGAACCAAATTGGCGATCGCAATTTCCTCCACAACTCCGTAATTTTCTTGATAAAGCCACCCAAGAAGATTCACTCAAGCGACATCCCGATGCCGATAATTTATTAAAAGAAGCTAAACAGGTAACGCGATCGCTACGGTATCAATTTGGGCGTTGGGCGGTTGCCAAACAAATGTTGGTAGTTGTGGGGATTGCGGCGATCGCCACGGTTAGCACATTGGCAATGCGATCGACTGGCTTATTACAAAATTTAGAGTTTGCGACCTATGACCAAATGCTCAGAATGCGTCCTGCGCTTCCTCCCGATCCTCATTTATTGATTGTTGCCATCAAGCCTGAAGACTATACATGGATGGGTGGTCGAGATATCTCTAATGCCACCTTGACCAAAACTATCCAGCGTCTTTTGCCATACCAACCGCGTGTAATTGGAATTGGTGTCGCTAGAGATCAACCAGATCAAGAAGGAATGGAATCACTATCACAACTTCTGCAACAACATTCCAATATTTTTGGCTCTTGTGAACATTCCTTTGGCAAGACAAAATCTAGTTTCTCATTTGTGCCAACACCTGCTGCTCCTCTGGGTTTTGGCACTTCATCGGAAGATATTCGTCGACAGATTTTGGCTTATCGTAAAATTCCACAGGATAAATGTTCTGCAAAAGCTTCATTTAATCTCTTAGTCGCTCATCGTTATTTAAATACTGAGTATACACAACCAATAGGTAAAGCAGATCGCACTTATCCGCTAGGATTTGCCACATTCCCTAGTTTAGAACTGGGTCAGGGTGCTTATCAAGATTCGGGAATCGATAAACTAGATAAGTCATTCCAAATATTAATTGATTATCGATCGCAACCAATTGCGGAAACCATATCACTGACTGAATTAATGACAACTGATATTGCGCCACAAAAAATACGCGATCGCATTGTCCTGATTGGTCGATTTGACGTTAATGCCGATCCGCCACATCCGACTCCCATGGGCAGTATGTTTAGCGTGGAACTGAGGGCGCAAATGATCAGTCAACTTGTGAATACCGCCAAAGGAAAACGCCCCGTTTTAAGACCTGCAAGTTTTGAAATTGATCTTTTTTGCATTGTGATCGTAGCTGGATTGAGCAGTTTTGGAGGTTGGCGGATGAAATCTTGGCGCGGACAAGGAATATTTGGATTATCACTATTGGTTATTTCATTTAGCGGTTGCTTATTCATACTCACGGTTACAGGTTTGTGGATTGTATTTGTGCCAACCGCAATGGCGGCGATCGTTGCAAATTTAGGTATATTTCTCTATAATCAGGACAGTTTTAGGGTAACGGGAAAAGCATGAAGTTTTTATCTGGTTTGACAATCAAAAAATGGCTATATTCTGGTGCAGTATCCATTTCAGCTATCACAATTTGCCTAGCATCAATACCTCAACTAGCTCATGCTGATGACCCAGATAGTGGCAATTCTGCTGGAGGTCGCTCAACCACACCGAGAGATCCTAGTTGTCCAGTTACCAATATTCAATTTCCCTACATTCAGTCCTTAACTCCTAAAGCGTCTAAGGGCGAAAAATCTGTAACTGTTAACCTTTCCCAATCTCCTACTTTTTATTTTTATTCTTCTCATCTCAAAGGTAAATATCGGTTTAGACTTCTAAAGTCTCAAAAATCGCGTGTTCCTTTGTATAGTCAAGATATTGCGGGATTTGACAAGGTGGGGATTTTCGCGGTCTCATTGCCTGTATTAACTGCGATCAAACCTCAAGAATATTATTTTTGGGAATTGGAATATCTCTGTTCCGATAAGCCAAATGTGAGTAATCCGATGGTGTTTGGTCGGCTCTATCGCGATCGCCTGACTACTGCTCAAAAACTAGAATTTAGTAAGCTTGAAACTTCTAGCGATCGCCTTGCCTTCTATCAAAAATATGGCATTTGGTCAGAACGCCTCGATGAAATTGCAAAGCTTTTACCAACATCACAGTTGCTTTGGCAACAAACCCTAGATGCTGAAGGATTACAAGCAATTTCTAAACAATCAGTTCTCTTTAGTCAACCATCACCCAAGCCTAGTAAACCATGAGATTCTTTCCCGTTGTTTTTGCCTTACCCCTAGTTTTTGCCAGCTTTGACTTATTGCCATTGGGAGGATGGAAAGAAGTGGCGATCGCGCAGTCATCGCCAACAGAAACTAGATCTAAAGAATCCTATAATCTAGAACTGGCTTATCGAACAGAATTAAAAAGGCTTGTCGATGAAGGGGACGTTCTCCTTAAACAGAACAAATTTAAACAAGCGATTACCATTTACCAAAAGGCTTTGAATCTTGCCAAACAAAATCGAGATTTGGAAGATCAAGGCATGATTCTCTGGGCTTTGGGAAGAGTGTATGACCAAGATGGACAGTTTTTGCTTGCTGAGAGTTCTTTCATTGATGGGTTAAAAATAATTGAGGAAGCTGCCAAAACCTTCGTAAATTCATCAAAGCAGTTAAGTCAAGTGCGAACAAGAATTTATTTGCATACTGGTTTAGGGCTTGTCTATCAACATATTGGGGAATACGATAAAGCATCTAATTACCTAAAACGAGCAGTCGGTCTATCAGACAATACCCCCCGCGATCCGCAGTTCCTGACGCTAACCCATTTCGAGCCAAGATTACGCCTTGGCGAAAACTATTCCCAACTTCGCAAATATCAGCAAGCGATCGATCTCTTTACGGAATGTCGTAATTTAGCCTTGCAAATGGGCGATCGCGAAAAAGAGGCGATCGCACTGACTGCATTAGGCAATAGTCATGGAGCAATGGGTAATGTAAAGCTTGCGAAAGTTTTTTATGATCAGGCAAAAAGTTTAGGAAACTTTCCGCGTGAACCCAAAATCTCTAATTCGAGGGAGACTATTGAAGGAGCGCTTGGGGAATTTTCTCGAATCGGCGAATTTTTTGAAAAATTGGTTCCTGCTTTAACTAAGTCTAGCGTTGCCATCCGTCAGTTATCAAAAGCCACAAGTTCTGATGCAAGGTTTGCAGTTACAGGTAAATTGGCAGATACCCTCGATAAAATGACTGGCAATATGCGCGGTATCCTGCACGATCTGCAACAGGGTAACTGGTTGGAGGCGCTCCAAAATCTGCGAGCATTGCAAGGAGATCAATATCAATTTAGTCAAGAGTCCAATCAGCTTCTATCCCTGATTAATTCTATCAAAAAAAATCCCGATGAGTATCGAAACCTCAATCAGCTTAGTCAAGAAGCGATGAATAGCATAAAGGAAGTTTTGCGAGATCTTGGCGCACTCGATTCATCGTTAAGAAGTCGTCGTAAAGAATTTGATAAATCCTATGATTTAGGCTTTATTGATTTAAAAAAAAACAATTTGAAGATAAATCAGCTTTAGATCAATTAGATGATCTGGTTAAAGGTGCTTCATTCAGAATGGGAAAAGCTTCCCTGAATGCTGCTCGAAGTTCAGTGGAAGTCGCCAAAAAATCTGGTAGCCCTTTGGTCTATGGAGCCGCTTTGCATGATCTCGGTTCTGCCTATAAGGATAATTTAGATTATCCCCAAGCCGAGCAAGCCTTAATGCAAGCGATCGCTATTTGGGAAAAATTACGGGTGGGATTAGAAGATAAAGAATCCTATCGTGTCTCTCTATTTGAAACCCAAACCGCGACTTATCAAAACCTGCAAAAGGTGAGAATCGCGATGGGGAAATATCCTGAAGCCCTAGAAGCGGTTGAACAGGGGAGGGCTAGAGCCTTTGCTGCATTACTATCAAGTAAATTATCAAGCGATCGCCTGCAAAAATATACAGAACCATCGGTCAAAGTTTCGCAACTCCAGCAAATTGCGCGTGAGCAAAATCTCACGATTGTTTCTTATTCTCTAATTACTAGTACTAGCATCAATATATCGCAACCCCTATTAGGTATGAGTGAACTCTATGCTTGGGTGATCTCGCCCGATGGCAAAATCAACTTTCGCAAACTAGATATAAATAAATGGGAAATAGAGAATGGCAAGTCACTTAGAGAAGTCATTGCCGATTTGCAAACAAGGCTCACTCGTTCTAGCGGCACACGCATTCCTAACCCACTCAAACCCATACCAGCCGATGAATTAGATGACTCTCCCGATGAATTAAAGGAACTTTATCGTTTATTAATTCAACCGATCGCGGAATTTTTGCCTAAAAATCCTGAATCTCAGATTGTATTTGTTCCCCATGATGCGTTGTTTCTAGTTCCCTTTGCCGCCCTCAGAGAACAATCGGGCAAATATCTCATAGAGAAGCATACTATTTCCTATGCACCCTCCATTCAAGTACTAGGATTTACCGAAAAATTACGATCTAGCCCCAAGGGATTAGAAACCCTATTAGTCGGTAATCCTAAAAATGATTTAGCGGATCTGCCTAATGCCGAGAATGAAGTAAAGGCGATCGCCCAACTCTTTAAAACTAAATCGATCATCGGTAAAGATGCCACAAAAACGGCGATCGTTGCCAAAATGCCCGAAGCTCAAGTTATTCATCTTGCCACCCACGGTATTTTTGATGATCAAAATGGCTTGAATAGCGCGATCGCCCTCGCGATCGATGGCAAAGAATCCCATTTACTTACTGCCGCTAATATTTTGCAACTGCATCTCAAAGCCAAATTAGTAGTACTTAGCGCCTGTAATACTGGCAAAGGTAAAATCACAGGGGATGGGGTGATTGGTCTATCCCGCGCCTTTATTTTGGCGGGTACACCGAGTATTATCGTGTCATTGTGGAATGTGCCTGATACGGAAACAGGGACATTAATGGTGAATTTTTATCAAAATATGCAGAATATGCAAATTAATGGCGATCGCGCCCAAGCTTTACGCCAAGCAATGCTAGTAACGATGCGCGAGTATCCCCATCCACGCAATTGGGCCGCGTTTACACTAATTGGCGCGAGAAAATAAAGTGGCTACCTCGCTTGCTTGAAAAGCGCTATAAGATCGAGATAGCATTACAAATAAAAGCTTAAACCTAATATTTATCTTAATATCTATGATTACGTTGCAAGTAAATGGTGATCATCGCACCTGTGAGCCAAATCTCACCATGACCGAATTACTGAAATATTTAGGACTAAATCCTCGCCTAGTGGCGGTGGAATATAACGGTGAGATTTTACATCGGCAACTTTGGGAAGACACGATTATTCAAAATAGCGATCGCCTAGAAATTGTAACTATCGTTGGTGGGGGATAGCCCATTTGTTTTTTGATTAGTAGGACTTACGCAAAAAAAAACGCATCGCAAGGGCAATTCATGAATTGTCCTTGCGATGCAATGCAGGTTTCAAGTCATTTTGCGTAAGTCCTAATTAGTACAAATAAATTTTCAAAAAGCTTGCTTTGCAAGCTTTTTGAAAATTTATTTGGGTTTTAAGCGAGCGCAGCGCACTCTATCTACTTTCGCTGTTTAAGTATCGTAGAAAACCAATATATCTTGGTAACTTAAGTCAAAATAATGACACAAATATTTTTATAGCCTGCATTCAACAAAATACAAGCTAAATGATACATGCTTGAAAATACAGCTAATCCAGAAAATCAAAAATTCAGAAAAGTTTCGATCCGACTACTAATAACTTTTCCTTTTATTATTCAAATAATTGCGGCTGTAGGGATTATTGGCTATTTCTCTTTTCAGCATGAACAAAAAAAAGCTAATGATTTTAGTAGTAAATTAAGAACTAATACGATTAGGGCTTTAAAACAAGAGATTAGTGATTATTTGCGATCGCCGATGCAAGCCCTCAAGCTCAATATTCAAGCTCGCAAAACTGATCCTATTGACACACAGCTATCTTCGGATATTATTCAGCAATTTACAAGATTAACAAGTATCTTTTCAACAATAAACGATATTAATATAGGAGATAAGTCAGGTAACTATATTGGGCTTATTCGTCAAGATAATAGATTCACATTAAAAATTACTGATAAATTTCCAAGGCTAAGTTGGTATCAATATGATTCCAATGGAAACTTAGGTTCTGCATTATCTAATGATTCATCTAATGATCTAAATTACGATCCTCGTAATAGTATTTGGTATCAAAAAGCGATCGCTAATAAAGATTTGGTATGGACTGATATTTATCCATTAGCTAATAGCATTGATCTTGGCATTTCTGCCACTCAAGCTCTTTTTGATAGCCAAGGTAATCCTCAACACGCGATCGCTGCAAGTTTAAATTTAAGTAAAATCAGCGACTTCCTTGAGAAAGCACGAGTTAGTCCTTCGAGTCAAATTTTTATCGTTGAAAAGTCAGGTTTGATGGTAGCATCATCGACAAAAATGACTCCATTAATCCTTAAAAAAGGGGACAATATTCAACGAATCAACGCTAGTGAGAGTGATAATGCTGTTATTCGAGAAACAATAGTTGCGACCAATAATTTGCTGGGACGGATTGAGAAAATCCAAGATATTAAACAGCTAGAAATTGATGTTTCTAAAAGCAGTGATGGCAACACAAAACCAGAAAAACAAATCATTGAAATATATCCCTATCAAGATCCTGCTGGATTAGATTGGTATATTTTTATTGTTATCCCTAAGTCAGATATTATCTCAAACCCTTATGAAGGTTCAGATTCAATTCTGTGGCTATGTATTTTTGTCGGGGGTATTTTAATCATTTTAGGTATTCTGACAACACGCTTGATTGTGAAGCCGATCTTTCAATTGCGAGATGCGAGTTTAGCGATCGCCTCTGAAAAATTTGAGCAGCCGATCCCCAATTCTCGAATTAGTGAAATCAGCATCCTCGCCCATTCTTTAGACTGCATGAGATTGCAACTCAGTCAATCTCGCGAACAATTACAAGATTATTCGCGATCGCTAGAGCGCAAGGTCGAAGAACGCACAAGTGAACTAGAAAAAGAAATTGGCGATCGCATAGCCATTGAAAATGAATTACAAGAAAAAGCGGTGATAGTCAGCCAACACTATCAAGTTCTAAATGATCTTGCCAAGGAAGAATCAATTCGTCTGGGAGATCTGAGTGTTTGTATTCAAAAGTTGACTGAAGCAGTAGCAAAAACTATTGGAGTTGAGCGCAGTAGTGTTTGGCTAGTGAAAGCAGAAAGACGTAATTGGATTTGCGTAGATTTATTCTTGTTAAGTTTAGAGACCCATATCATTGAGTCTAATTTTATACCGACAAGTGTTCTCAAACATTTTGGCAAACTAAAAACTGAATTAGCAATTTCAGTTAATGATGCTTTAAATGATGATCGGACGAAATCGTTAACTGATGAATATCTGATCCAACTTGGCATTACTTCGATTTTAGAAATACCATTGCAACATAACAACGAATTAGTGGGAATGCTTTGTCTAGAGCATACTGGAGAACCAAGAAATTGGTCTTTGCTGGATCAAAGTTTTGCTCGCTCCATTGGCGATCTCGTAGCTCTGGCGATCGAAAGTGCAAATCGTCAGTTAGCGGAGAAACAACTAAAAGAGAGCGAAGAGCGTTGGCAATTGGCTCTAGAAGGTAATAATGATGGTATCTGGGATTGGAACTGTAAAACCAATGAAGCATTTTATTCACCTCGATACCAGACTATGCTTGGTTATGGTGAAAATGAGTTAGTTGCTCGTGCTGACACATGGCGCAGTCTCCTTCATCCTGAAGATTTGGAATTGGCAATCAAAACGACAAATGATTATCTAGAAGGAAAGACATCTACTTATATGTTGGAGCATCGTTTGCGTTGCAAGGATGGCAGCTATAAATGGATTTTAGCTAGGGCGAAAGCTTTGTTTGATGAACGGGGAAAGCCGATCAGGATGATTGGTTCTCATACAGATGTTACCGATCGCCGTAGGTATGAAGAAGAGTTGCAGAAACGTGCGACTACCCTTAGCTTACATAACCAAGTTTTAGCAAAATTAGCTGGAGATGAAAAGCTACGATTAGGAGATTTAAAGGCGAATATTAGACTCTTAACCGAAACCGTCGCCCAAATCCTGAATACCGAAAGAGTCAGTCTTTGGATGGCAAAGCATGAGAGTGTTTATTGGGAATGTCTTAATCAATTTATCCTAAGCCCTCATCAACATATCAGTGAGCCAGACCTAGCGATCACCAATTATCCTAACTATCTAGCATCATTGCAATCTGAATTAGTCCTGCCCATTACTGATGCAATCAACGATCCTCGCACCTGTGAGCTTGCCGCAGATTATCTTTCAGGATTGGGGATTAAATCTATGTTGGAAATTCCCATTCGCCGAGATGAAGTGACGATCGGGGTATTGTGCATTGAACAGACAGGATACTTGCGGAAATGGACTTTAGAAGAGCAGAGCTTTGCTAGGTCTATTGGCGATTTGGTAATTCTTTCGCTGGAATCTTCTAACAGGAATATAGCGGAGCAGCAGCTAAAGGAAAGCGAAAAACGTTGGCAACTGGTGCTAGAAGGTAATAATGATGGCATTTGGGACTGGGACTGCACCACCAATGAAGTATTTTTCTCAGCTAGATATAAAACGATGTTGGGATATGAAGAGAATGAACTAACTCCAGATGTTGATTCTTGGATTGAATTAATTCATCCTGAAGATTTTAATCACGTCATGTCAACGGTTGAAAGCTATTGGGCAGGAGAAATTCCTCACTATATAGCCGAACACCGAGTCCAATGTAAAGACGGCTCTTATAAATGGATTTTGGCAAGGGGAATGGCTCTTTTTAATAACAGAACGCCCATCAGGATGATTGGCTCGCATACAGACATCACGGCGCGTAAGCAAACTGAGTTTGAACTTGCCAAGGCAAAAGAGGATGCAGATTCGGCAAATAGGGCTAAGAGCGAATTTTTGGCAAATATGAGCCATGAGTTAAGAACACCACTCAATGGTATTCTTGGCTATGTGCAGATTTTGCAACGCGATCGCAATTTAATGCCTAAGCAAATTGAAGGTATTAATGTTATTAAGCAATGTAGTCATCATTTGTTGAATCTAATTGCGGATATTCTCGATTTATCAAAAATCGAAGCTCAGAAGATGGAATTAATTGAAAGTGATTTCCATCTTCTCGGTTTCTTGCAGGGTGTTGTCGAAATTTGTGCGATCAGGTCGGAGCAGAAAGGTATCACATTTACTTATTTATCCTCAGGAAATTTACCCATGGGGGTCGTTGCCGATGATAAACGTCTCCGCCAAGTTTTACTTAACTTAATCGGTAATGCGATTAAGTTTACAGACAATGGCGGTGTAACCTTTAGGGTTCAGGCGATCGCTCCCGATATTACTTGTTCGGATTTAGGCGATCGCCAGATTCGGGATATACACAAAATTCGATTTCAAGTTGAAGATACAGGGATTGGGATCAGCACAGAACTTCTAGAAAATATATTTTCTCCCTTTGAGCAAGCGGGGAATTCGCAGTCAAAATCTGAGGGTACGGGTTTAGGTTTAGCAATTAGTCAAAATATTGCTAAACTCATGGACAGTTCCATACAGGTCAAAAGTGAGCTAGGGAAAGGTAGCACATTTTGGCTGGATTTACATTTAAAAGCAACGAATCTTGATTTTGATTGTCTTCAAACTAATAGCCAATCGAAACAGCGCAAAATTGTCGGATTTGAAGGCAGCAGTCAAACAATTTTATTGGTTGATGATAAGTGGGAAAATCGGATGGTGTTAGTAAAATTACTAGAAGAAATTGGATTTTCGATCATTGAGGCAAATAATGGCAAAGAGGCTCTAGACATAGCACCTGAAGTAAATCCAAATTTGATTATTACTGATTTAGTGATGCCAGTAATGGATGGGTTTGAAATGATTCGACAATTTAGGCGATCGCCAGAATTTAGTAACATTGTGATTATTGTTACTTCGGCAAGTGCATTTAGTAAAGATGAAGATCAAAGCCTAGAAATGGGAGGAGATGATTTTTTACCTAAGCCAATTCAATTTGACGATTTGCTGAATAAAATTCAAAAACATCTCACTATAAACTGGATATACGAAGAAATAAAATCATCTCAAAATTCCAATCTTTCAGAAACTAATTTAATTGATGTAACAACTATAATTGACAATAAAAAAATTATGAAGGCTCCACCGATTATAGAACTAGAAATCCTTTATGATCTAGTAATGCAGGGTAATATTAACGGAATTGTTGAACGTTCTATAGAGATTGAAAAACTAGATAGTGATTTTACTCCATTCGCTCAGGAGTTACAAAAGATGGCAAATGATTTTCAGATTAAGAAGATCAAAGAATTTGTTAAATCCCATAGCAATCCTAAATGAGTCATAAGAAAACCAATCTGATAACAAGGGACTTAAGCCCCTTGCCTTTCTCGCAAATTATTTAAATTAAAGTCATGAGTACTAAAACTATGTCTAGCAAAGAAATATTGGGTAAAATCTTAATCGTTGATGACAATCCAAATAACCTTAAGGTTTTATCTGGAAGTTTAGCTAATTGCAATTGGGAAATTTTAATTGCTGTTGATGGCGAAAGTGCGATCGAACAGGCTATTTACGTTAGACCAGATCTAATTCTTTTAGATGTAATGATGCCAATTATGGATGGATTCTCAGCTTGTAAAATCTTAAAAAATACGCCAGAAACTAGTGAAATTCCGATTATCTTTATGACTTCTCTTTCTGACACCTTAGACAAGGTTAAGGGTTTTGAACTAGGAGCCGTGGACTATATCACGAAACCTTTTGATCGTGATGAAGTTATCGCCAGAGTTAAAACTCATCTTCAAGTGAGTTTTTTAACTAAGCAAGTCCAAGAAAAAAATTCGCAACTGCAAGACTTTGCTCAAGAGCTAGAAAATCGTGTTAATGAACGAACAATGGAGCTTTCGGAAACACTTTCTGATTTGCAAGAGGTGCAGTCTCAATTATTGGAGAGAGAGCAAAGACTTGCCTATGAAGCCTTTCACGATACCCTTACAGGGCTACCAAATCGGGCTTGGTTAATGCAGCGTTTGCAATATTTAACCGTCCAAAATCAACTTTATGCGGTTCTATTTACCGACCTCGATCGCTTTAAAGTAATTAATGACAGTCTCGGACACTTAGTCGGTGATGAGTTGCTCAAGCAGGCGACGCGCAGACTGAGAGCCTGTTTGCCCTCTCGTGCTACTGTTTCTAGATTTGGTGGGGATGAATTTATCATTCTCTTTGAAGATATTCAAAATCTTGAAGAAGCGACCGATCTAGCCGATCACATTCAAAAGGAACTAGAACAGCCTTTTAAACTCTACGATTACGAACTATTTGTCAGCATCAGTATCGGTATTACCATTGGCTCTCAAGAGTATCAACAACCTGAACATATTCTTAGGGATGCTGATATAGCCATGTATCAGGCTAAGAGTAAAGGACGTGGGCGCTATGATGTGTTTAATCCTGATACTCGTGATGTGGCGATCGCTAGATTAGATCTGGAAAATGATTTGCGGCGAGCGATCGAACATCAAGAATTTTGTATGTACTATCAACCCATCTTTTGTCTACAATCTGATCAAATTTGTGGCTTTGAATCTTTAGTGCGCTGGAATCATCCATCAGGGAACTTAATCTCGCCATCTAAGTTTATTCCGATCGCCGAAGAAATTGGTTTAATCAACGCTTTGGGTTGGTGGGTGCTGCGCGAGTCCTTGAGTCAATTCCAAACTTGGTATAAATACTTCCGCGATCGGGATGGGGTTAACCATGATTTCTTTAATTCTCTATGGATAAATGTAAATATTTCGCCAATTCAACTTAAACAAGTAAACTTCGCTCAAAATGTCCAACAGATTTTAGATGATTATGAACTGCCAAGTAATTGCCTGAAAATAGAAATCACTGAAAGCTGTCTTTTAGAATCTTCTAGCACTGAAGCGATCGCTCTTGAACAATTAAAGAGCCTCAATATTAAACTCTGTATTGACGACTTCGGCACGGGATATTCTTCTTTAAGTCGTTTGCACGAACTACCAATTCACACCTTAAAAATCGATCGAGCCTTTGTCAAAGCACTAGAAGTTAATTCCAATAACAATATTGTTAATACAATCATCAATCTCGCTCATGGGCTGCAAATGGATGTAGTGGCTGAAGGAATTGAGTCCGAAGAACAAAAACAGATTTTGCGATCGCTGTCCTGTGACTATGGACAAGGATATCTCCTATCACATCCCCTTGATGCTGATGATGCCAGAAGTTTGCTTGAATCCTGCGATATTTGCTAAATCATCGAAAATAAGAAGGCTATAATCTTGTTATTACAATTTTTACAGATATTGTCAGCATCTGAACATTAGCTATGATCGCAACATCACAAATTCCCGCTACCGTCCTCACAGGCTTCCTTGGCGCAGGCAAAACTACATTACTCAATCACATTCTCACGGCTGAGCATGGCAAAAAAGTTGCCGTAATTGTCAATGAATTTGGCGAAGTGGGCATCGATCAGCAATTGGTAATTGGTGCTGACGAAGAAATTTTTGAAATGAATAATGGTTGCATTTGCTGCACCGTGCGCGGCGATTTAATCCGCATCATCAGTAACCTGATGCGCCGCCGCAACAAATTTGATCATCTCCTCATCGAAACCACAGGCTTAGCTGATCCAGGTCCTGTGATTCAAACTTTCTTTATGGATGAAGATATCTATCGCCAAGTGCAGCTTGATGCGGTGGTCACGGTGGTGGATGCTAAGCACGTTCAACAACATTGGGGCGATCGCGAAGTTCTCGAACAAATCGGTTTTGCCGATGTAATTTTGCTTAACAAGACCGATCTTGTTACTGCTGCGGAACTAGACGAACTCGAAGCCAAAATCAAGCATTTGAATGTCTTGGCAAGGGTCGATCGCGTTCAATTAAATCAAACTGATACAAAGAATATTGAAGACAGCATTAACAAAGTTCTGAATGTGGGGGGCTTCGATCTCGATCGCATCCTTGAAAAGAATCCCGAATTTCTCGCGGCGCAAATCAAGGATGATCATGATCATAATCATGACCATCCTCACGATCATGATCATGATGCTCATGCACACCACGACCATGATCAGCATAAGCATGATGAGCATGAGCATCACGAACATCATCACCACATCCATGATGAAGAAGTTGGCTCCGTCAGTATTCTAGAAGCTGGTTCCGTCAATCCTTACAAATTCCAAGCATGGATTGGTGAGCTATTGAGAACTCAAGGGCAAGATATTTTTCGTTCTAAGGGTATTATCAATCTGGCTGGATCTGAGGAGCGCTTAGTATTTCAAGGTGTGCATATGCAGTTTGACGCAACCCGCGATCGCCCTTGGAAAGAGACTGAACTCCGCAAGAATCAATTGGTTTTCATCGGTAGAAATCTTGAAATAGAGAAGCTCCGCGAAGGCTTTTTAGGTTGCTTGGCTTAAGCCTTCCAATTCCCTACAAACTACAAATTGCGGTGCTTTGCATCGCAATTTGTTCTCTGGACAATCATTCAAACGCAAGCTCAAAATATGCAGTCACCTACGCCAGATAGTACCAATCAGCTAACCCGTAAGTCCCCTTTGATCATTGCACCATTTTTCCTATGGGGGACAGCAATGGTGGTAATGAAAGCTCTGTTACCCCAAACTAGTCCCATGTTCATGGCGGCCGTGCGCCTGATTCCCGCAGGAATATTATTAATTCTGGGTGCGGCTTATTTTGGCAGACAACAACCCAAGGGCTGGCAAGCATGGCTATGGATTAGTTTGTTTGCCTTAGTTGATGGCACGATGTTCCAAGGATTTTTGGCAGAGGGTTTAGTTCGTACTAATGCAGGGCTTGGCTCATTACTGATTGACTCGCAGCCTCTGGCTGTGGCGGTACTGGCGGCGGTTTTATATAAGGAAAAAATTGGTATTAGCGCCACTCTTGGTTTATTAGTGGGAGTGCTTGGAATTGGTTTAATCGGTTTGCCATCGGAACTAATGACGGCTATGTTGGCGGGGGATTTTGCGACAATTTTGCAGGCGGGAGTATTTACCCTCGGTGAGTGGTTTATGCTCGGTGCATCGTTATCAATGGCGATCGGCACGATTTTAATCCGTCCTGTGGTGCGCTATGCCGATCCTGTGATGGCGACGGGTTGGCACATGGTTATTGGTGGCTTACCGCTATTACTGATTTCCGATCGCCTTGAGCAGAATCAATGGCAGGATTTGAGTGCTTGGGGTTGGCTCGGCATGGCATATATGGCGATTATGGGTAGCGCGATCGCCTATGGATTATTTTTCTTTTTCGCATCTTCAGGTAGTTTGACCACCCTTAGCGCCTTGACCTTCTCCACCCCTGTATTTGCGCTCATGTTTAGCAGTTTATTGTTAGATGAGAATTTGACAAAGGTGCAATGGTTGGGTGTGCTTTTGACTTTGAGTAGTATTTATTTGGTAAGTATTAGGGGAACCGAAGGCAAGGTTTCACAGGAAATTCCCAAGTCTCAAGAGATTTTAGATCCCACTACTGAAACTGTTGGGCTTGAGCAGAACTAGGATATAAACAGATCAAACCCTCGGTTCATCACCGACACAGGTTTGGGAGAGGAATAGCCGAGGGACAATATCTATGGTGATCGGACTATATCACCGACCGATTTCTATGCTGGAGTTGCTATCACTGCGCGGGTTTCATTCCCTCACGATTTAACTGACCAATGCCGTCATGCTTGATTAGAGTGGTTGATTTTCTGATTGTTTCTCTTCATTAGGATTCAATAATTTAATCAAAGCATTAACATCAACTTTTTGAGTAGATATTAACCCTGCTTTTAAAACTTCATCCCTAGCACTTCTTGCCTTGAGATCATTAGGGCTAAGTTTTAACCAGCGCGTATAACCATCGATCGCCTCAAACCAATATCCCGCTTCAGCATAAATCTTAGCGCGATCACGAAGGCTTAAAGCCCCCATTAGGGCTGGGCAAAGCCTGTTTTCAGGAGGACTATACACAATCCATCCACTCGCAGTAACTTGATCTCCCTGGCGATCGCGTAGAGTAATTTGCCAACCATAGGTAACAGATGGCTTTAAAGAAACTGCGATCGGTAATTTGAAACTAGACAAACCATGCTGAATTTTTAAGTCAGTTTCAAATATCGTAGTTGTAGCCTGATTCTCTGATGTAGTCAGGCGAAGTTGACCCACAAAAACATCCTTAGCTGAAGAAGAATCTTGATTATCTTCATACAGATACCAATAAAGAGTAGGTTGTGGACTAGCTGTCCGCGCACCATCTGCGGGAGTGATTAAGGTCAGGAGAGGTAGTTGTTGTTGCTTTTTGAATAAAAGCGGTCTTCTAACCCTAGGTACAGAACGATAAACACCTCTAGTCTGATCAATAGGTGGAGAAGGAACGACAGTTTTACCATCATCTAAGTCTGGATTAACAAGACGTGTCCCCCCACTTGTGCTGGCGCTTTTTGGTAAACCCAAACCATAATTTGTCCCACTCGTCTGTGCTAATAACCAAGTTTGCGCGATCGCCTCTGAGGTCAGAAAGTAGCTTGGTATCGCCATGCTCGACAAAGAACAGAATAGAATTGTAAAGGCACTACCAATATAAGTACTAAGAGAATAAGTACCAAGGTGCAGACTATTAATTTTTTTGATCAAAGAATTTTTTAAAGGTGTTTTGACTTTCATAATGTTTGAAGCCTTGAAGCGGGTAATGCAATAGCCAGCAACATATCCCCCATGCTCTTATTTTATCTCTTTCAGCCGTTGAACTATACATGTTTTAATAAATTCATATTTGTTGTTTCGCCTATAGCATTTCCTAGTCTAGGAAAGTACGGGATTGTGTCCCCGCCTTCGGTGGGGACACAATCCTCTGTATTTTGCTTGAAAAGCGCCATATAAGAATTTTTAGATGCACAATTAACTTATCTAAGCAGGAAAATATATGCAAAAATTTGAATGGAATGATTCCTTGAGTACGGGTGTTCCGATGATTGATTCTCAACACAGAGAACTGATTGCCGCCACAAACGAGATTGGTGAAGCGATCGAAAGAGGAAACGGAGTCAACGCAATTAAGAAACTATTAGTATTTCTTAAATTTTATGCAGAATGGCACTTTGGCAACGAAGAAACCTGTGCGGCAAAACATCAATGTCCGATGGCAGGAGTAAACCAAGCCGCCCACAAGAAATTTATCGAAACCTTTGGCAAACTCCACGATCAATATCGCCAGAGTGAAGCCAGTGAAGAGGTTGCTCGCAAAATTTATGATGAATTATGCGAGTGGCTCGTCAGTCATATTCTGCTGATTGATACTCAAATCGGTGCTTGTATTAAAGAAAGTTTGGCACAGCAAATATAAAGCGCATAAAAAAGCATATAAAAAAAGCGCAAAAAAATAGGTGGGCAAATCCCGCTCATTTTCTGCACAAATTCCGAGACACATTCCCCGTCCTCGCGAAGCAGGGCGGGGTAGTTCATGATTACTCTTCGTCCGTTGCCTCTTCAGCCAAGGGATAAACAAAACCATCATTATTGCCTGATAGGATTGATTTACCTAAGGAGATTGCTCTTTGAGCGTGAACTGCTGCCTTGCGCTTCCATACAGCTTTGCGACTATCGCGCTTAGATTTAGAAGTGCGTTTCTTGGGTACTGCCATGATGTTATCCCTGTACTAATATGATAATTTTCTGATATTAAGTTAGAAAATTTTTGACAACTTTCTCAGTATACAGTAGTTTGCAAACCAAAAGGATATGCAAACCAAATCACTATTTGCAAAGCTATGCCCGAAGCCAAACCTTCCTTCGCCAAACATTATTACCAACGGACGAAGTATGTAGTAGAAGGGGCGATCGCCTATGCAGCGATCGCATCTCTTGAGGCAATAATTACAGCATCAGCACCGATCGCTTGAATATGCGTTAGTGGCAGTACCAACGCATTGCTGAACCAACCACCTTGATCAATAAGTAAACCTAATAATTGATTACTTTCTTGGTCAAAAATCAAGTCTACAGTTGTTTGAAATTCTTCACCAGAGTCATAAGCAACTACAGTTTTACAGATCATTCCTTTACCATTATGCATTTTATTGTCGTGACATACCCGACACTCATTTTTTCTGTAAACAAAAAATAGAGTACGGGCTTCCTCTTTCATTTGCCGAAGCCTAGACTAAGCGAACTCAGTTTTGGTCTTACTCAGCATCCGCAGGTTTTACT